>Ga0193699_10000066_pt1 | contig 50851 bp, 49 predicted proteins | sample L3c2metaG_FD_160095 | JGI IMG/M metagenome (GOLD analysis project Ga0193699, IMG submission 160095) | Soil microbial communities from a riparian zone of the East river system, Colorado, United States - L3c2 | ecosystem: Environmental > Terrestrial > Soil > Riparian zone | place: USA: East...
GCGATTTTTTAGCCCGCTTGGCTTTGTGTTTGTTTAGCGGCACGACATCGGCCGACATGCCGGCGCTTTTTCGCAACGCCTCTTTCAGACTGGCCGGGCGATTATACTTCTTCAAAATGTCGCGAAAGGCTTCGTCGGCCAGCTCCTGAAACGTCATCATGCGGTCTTTAGACAACAGATCGACCGAGGCCCATGTCTCGATGTCGAATTGAACCCGCTTGCCTGGCATTCTTACCTCCAATCTCGCGATGCTAGCGTGGCGCCGCGGCCGGCGTCGGTGCAACCGTATCGAATTGATCCGCCTCGATTGCCAACGTGCCGATTAGCGTCGGCATCAAGACGCGGATCGGCGCCAAGTGCGGCGTTCCTGCGATCGGTGCAAACCACAATTCCATGTCGCGGCGGCCGGCGACGTGTTTGACCAGCATGCTGTCGCGGCGATAACCGGCGATCGGTTTGAGCACGACGCCGCAGACCAGCACGATTCCGGAAAAGCTGCGTTCAAGAACAACCTTGTCGACGCGCTTGTACGACAACCCGAGATCGTAGCGCCGGCGCCCGTCGAAGACCGACAACACGCGATCGCAATTGGCCGGCGCCAAAACGTTTTCGCCAGCTGGAATCAGCATCGCGCTCAGCGGATCGATCACGCCGCGACGATCGGCATCGCTCGCCGGCAACCGATCGCCGGCGGGCGGCGGCGCGCTGGACACCAAATCCTTGACGACGCCTTCGTCGAAGGTCATCCGCAAATCGGAAGCGCCCTCGTCGTCGGCGATCTTCGACGTGAAAAATCTCGGCGATAGGCGGCCATCGACCACGGCGCCACGCACATCCACGGAGCCCTCGCCGTTCACCAGGACGCTGAGCACGCCGCTGGCCTTTCCGGTGGCGGACGTCGTATAGCGCTGGTCGCCGATCGCGGCCAGCCATGCAATCTGGCCAATCGGCACCCCGGTCATCGAAATCGTATAGTGAGCGCGTAATCTCGTCTGCGCGCAGGCCGGACCGGCCCATGCGCTCACGCAGACCAGCGCGCCAAAGGCACCAGCCGCCGCGCTGCGATAAAGCGCAAAGCTCGAGATCATTGAATATACGTTGCCCCGGGCGCGGCCGCGCCAGCCCTCAGCGCAAATATATACTTTAGGAGCGTGCACGAGAATGCCCCGATGCGAGGGAACGGTCATTGTCACGAAACGTTGAGGTTTCGCGGTTCATGCTTTGAAACGCACCCAAGCGGGAAATTTAGTGCCTGACATCGTCACCCTGACAATTAATCCGGCCATCGACATTTTCGTCAATGTCGATCATGTCGAACCGACCCGGAAGATGCGCTGCTCGGCGCCCAAGCGGGATCCGGGCGGCGGCGGCATCAACGTCGCCCGTGTCGCGCACAGGCTTGGCAGCGACGTCGCGGCGATTTACCCGATCGGCGGCGCGCTCGGAAAACTGCTAGAGCGGCTGCTCGAGCGCGAAGGCATCGCCAGCCTGGTTACACCATCCCACGTCGAAACGCGGGAAAATTTCACCGCCTATGAAAAGGGCACCGGCGTCCAATACAGTTTCGTGCTGCCGGGCTCGCGGCTGCATGAAACCGAATGGCGGGCTTGTCTGGATAAATTGGCGTCGATGCCTTCCAGCCCGAAATTCGTCGTCGCCAGCGGCAGCGTGCCACCCGGCGTACCCGACGATTTCTTCGCCCAGGCAGTCCGACATGCCAAAGCCATGGGCGCCAAGACCGTGATCGACACGTCGCGCGGCGCACTCGCGGCCGTGCTCAAGGAAGGCGTCATGCTCATCAAGCCAAATCTCGCCGAACTGTCTGAGTTCGTCGGCGCGACGCTGGACACCGATCGCGATCGCGTCAGCGCCTGCCGCAAGCTCGTGGCGAATGGGCACGCGGAAGCCGTCGCCCTCACGCTCGGCGATCAAGGCGCGATGCTGGTGACTGCGACAAAAGCCTGGCGCGCACAGCCGCTGGCGGTCGAGGTTGTCAGCACAGTCGGCGCCGGCGACAGCTTTCTCGGCGGCATGGTCGCCACGTTGGCCGCCGGCAAGTCGATGGAGCAGGCATTTCGAGTCGCGGTCGCCGCTGGCGGCGCGGCTGTCATGAGCGCCGGCACCGAGCTGTCCCATGAAGCCGACGTGAAACGACTGCTGCCGCAGGTGCAGATCAGTGAAATAGAATTCGCGCTGCCGTGAACTCGCCCGCGAGGCAACCCGGTCGCGCTATTTCGGACCGGCGATCTGGCGCAACGCCGTTTCGTTGGTGATCACCAGCGAGCGGTTGCTGATCTCGATCAGGTCGGCCCGTTGAAACTCGCCGAGGACCTTGCTGACGTGCACGGGGGTAAGGCCGGTGGCATCCGCGATCTGCCGCTGACGCAGCGGGAAGTCCAGCGTCTGGCCGCGTACCATGCCGCGCTTGGTTAGGCGCTCCGCCAGATTCAAAATCAGCCGCGCGATTCGCTCGTCGGCGGTCCGGCGGCCGAGGTCGAGCGCCAGTTGGTCGGAGTTCGCCTTCTCCTCGATCCAGCACTTCGAGATTTTCTCGAACAGATCGGGATTCTTGAAAAGGATGGTCTTGAGTTCGCTCCGCTTGAACTTGCGGTAGGTCACATCGGTGACCGCCTCGATGAGACGGCCGGATATCGGCTCGAACAGGCTCGGCGTGGAGACGATATCGCCGGGGAGGAAGAACGACAGAATCTGCCGGCGCCCGTCCGACAAGGAAATCGAGGAGGTAGCCCAGCCCTGGCAAATGACGATCACGAAATCCGGCGATTCGGACGGATGGCAGATCGTGCGCCGCGCAGGGATGGTGTGCGTGGAGGTGTTGAGGGGAAGCGCGCCTGGTTGACGTCCCGCGGCCGATTCCGCCCAATGCGTAAACGTCGAATACAGGCTGTGCTCGTCAATCGAGCCTGCATGAAAGTGCGCGTGAATTATGTTGGGGTCTGATTCGAGAACGTTCGAGAGTGCGGTCAAGATTGTCCATCCATTTTTAATTTCGACTTCGACACGCTTCGCTTCCGAAATTCCGCCTCGAGAATTCCAACCAAGCACCGTGACGATTGCGAATGTTCATCCATTTTATCGTCGCACGCTGTACTGTTATCATGTCCATTTGGACCGAGTAGTTCATCTCAAGCAAATCAGGATTTGTACGTAGCCTCGTGCGTGAAATAAAAAGCCGTCGTTTAATCTTCGTTTACTAATGTGGGGCACCGATGCGGCGAAGCTCCGACTCGTCAACGATCGTCAATGAGCGATCGTGAATCTTGATCATGCCGAGACGTTGAAACTCGCCCAGCACTTTGCTGACATGGACAGCGGTCAAACCCGTGGCGTCGGCGATATGCCGTTGGCGCAGCGGAAAATCCATCGTTTTGCCGTTGGCCATGCCGCGCCTGGCGAGTCTCTCCGCCAAATTCAGAATGAACCGGGCGACGCGCTCGTCGGCCCGGCGCCGGCCGAGGTCGAGCGCCAATTGATCGGCCCGCTCACTCTCCTCGGCCCACATTTTGGCCAGTCTCTCGAACAGGCCGTAGTTCTTGGAAAGAAGAGCCTTGAACTCGCTGCGGTTGAATCTTCGGTAGGTTACGTCCGTAATCGCGTCGGCCGCATAGCCCGATATCGGCTCAAACAGGCTGCTTGCGCAGACGACATCGCCTGGAAGCAAAATGGACAGGACCTGCCGCCGGCCATCCGGCAGCGTAATCGACGACACAGCTCGGCCGCTGCATATGACCATAACGTAGTCTGACCACTCTTTCGGGTGGCGAATCGCGCGCCGCGCCGCCGCGGTATGGGTCGTATATGACAGCCGCGACATATCGAGGCGGATGTTTGAGGCCGACTGGCCCTCCTCGCCGCCGCACCGGCTGAAACGGAACAGCGGGCAAGCGGCGCAATCGGCATGCCCCTCGCGCGAGACATCGGGGATGTGGGCCGATCGCTCGCCATCAAACCTAGGCGCCTCAACTGGGAAACTCGGGTGTAAGGCCTGAAGCGCTTCTGCGTTCCGTCCGGCTTCTGCCGCGTGGGCTACGATTGCCAAGTCCACTTTCCTCTCCGGTGCCAACGTCGATCTTGTTTGGCAGGTCACTACGCGAACACCGTGATGCTCGCTCGTGACGTCACGATTCTCGTGACGTGATGAATGTGGGCGGTTTTTTTTAAAATTCCCGTAATTGAGAAAATTGAAAACCGAACTTGTTGATAAGGTAGCTTGCCATTCTGCATCGAGGTTTGGAATTTTCTTTGCAGCAATACCGCCTCGATCGCATTTGCGATCGTAAATATCACCGCAGAGGCATTCTGAGCGGCGCGGGCTCGCACGATCGGGGACACGCATGTCCAGACCAAAAACGGCATGGCGATGTTCCGCCCGCGATTGCATCGTTTGTTATTGTAGTTTGCTATTTTGACCGACCTAAAACTTTAATCGAGGACTTATCTCGTTTTGTCATATTGCGACGACAATCCAACCGCGACGACAGCTTGGGGGAACGCAAGGCTGTATCCGGCATGAAGGCGTGTGCTGTCAGTAAGGGGGCCGCATGAAGTCGACGGTCAATCTGCGTGATCTCGTGATTCTCGTCGCTGACCCGAGCGCCTATACGCGCCGGGTGATCAACGGCATGTTGCGCGGCTTCGGCGCCAACAAGATTCTCGAGGCCGAGCAGTCGACCGGATTGTTCCAGGCGCTTTCCAGCCAGAAGATCGGCATCCTGCTGTGCGATCTGCAGCTTCCGCCCCACGGCGGACTGGCGCTGACGCGCACCATTCGCGGCAACGCCGACAATGAAAACCGCACCTTGCCGATCCTCCTGATGACCAACAATACCAGCGAGAAAATCGTCAAAAACGCCCGTGATTCCGGAGCGAATATGGTGGTCGCAAAACCGATGTCACCGAACAGCCTGTATGACCGGCTCGGCTGGATCGCGTTTCACCCCAGACCGTTTGTCGATACGCCGAACTACTTCGGACCGGATCGGCGTTTCAAGATCGAAGGATTTCCTGGCGGTGTCGGCCGCCGCAAGGGCGACTCCATGGTCGACGTCGCCGAGGAGAGCGGGCCGGCTTTGGCGCAGAACGATATCGACAGCCTGTTCACGGCGGCGCGCGCTGGGCAATCGTGATGCCGCCGCTAAGACACGACGCCGAGACGTTTTACGCCGAGACTCATTATGAGCGCATGGTCCGGCGGCCAGGTGGGTCGCCGCGAGACGAGGCCTTGGCCGCGGCGCAACTCCAGATTGACGAATTGAAAGTCGGCTTCCTCGACTGGCTCAATCAGCAGCTGAACCAACTCAGCAGCGCACTTGGCGAACTTGATGCCGATCCCGCCGTTACGTCACGGGTGGAACGCGCCTATCAGGTCTGCGCGCAAGTACAGGATGTCGGCACGACGATGGGCTTCAGCCTCGTCACATTTGTGGCCAAGACGCTCTGCGAAGTTCTCGAGTCGATGAAGGCCGGGGCAATCTACGACAAAGAGATGATCGACTGCCATATCAACGCGCTGCTCTACGTCGCGAAAGATCCGCACCGGAGTTTGACGCAACAACAGATCGTCGAACTGTCCGGCGGCCTCCGCCGCCTCGCCGGCATCGCCAGCATCATCCCCGGCAAGAACGACGCCTGATCCGTAACGGCCTATTGCGGCCAGATCAGCGCGCCGCCGGCGCCGGCCCGCGCTTTCGTTGAAATTCGACGACTTGTTGCGCCGTCTCCGGCTTCAACTTGCTGAAGGTCGCAAGACAGCGTCCGAGCGATTGCTCCGATATCCCGTTCTTGCCGGCACAAAGCCGGAGAACGGCTTTCACGGTGGACCACGACAATCCAATCGCCTTCGCAATAATCAGAATCGTTTCTTCCAGATCCTGCACCATCACCCGCTCGATAACGTCGATCGGCAGGGCGCACATCGTCGCCAGGGCGATGGCGGTCTCTTCGAAGTTTCCCGCCTGCGCAAACGCCGCCACATCGCCGTCTTCGAGACGGCGCTTTTTCTGAATGGACGCCAAACGTTGGCGCGCCGCGCCGTAGCTGCGCGATCCGGCAGCCGCCTTTTCCTGGATCGCCGCCGCGACATCGCCGACGACCTTCTTGATCTCGTCAGCAAGCTCCGGATGGGCCGCCTGAAGCGCGGTGCGGACGGCGCTCGAGGCCGAGTTCAGAAGCTTGAGAAAGTGCTGGCGCCGAATTTCGGGGCGCGAGCCAACCGAGCGCGCCAATTCGTCGTCGCCTTCCGAACGTTTGACCAGCCTGACATAGCCAGTTTCCGAAAATTGGGCACCCTTGTTCTTCACCACATTGAGCGCGACCTCGCGATCGCCGCGCTCGACGAGAACGTCGGTGACAGTCTCCGTGAGCGTCGTGCGCTTCGATATCGCCAGGAGGTGTTTCTGGCTTTTGGTCTTGGCGTTCTCGACCAAAGCAACATTTTCGAGCAGTTCGGACTGCGCCAGTACCGGACCGGCCACTGCGATCTCGTCGTCGAATGCCAGCTGCTGGATTATCTTGGGCGGCGCATTTTTGACCGGCGCAAGCCGAACCGCGAGTTCTTCGCGCGCGGACGCTTCCACGTCCGCTATGAGATGTTTGAATACGCCGTCGAACACGGCGACATGGTTCTCGGAAAAGTGACTGCAGCCGAAGACGAACAGATCCGTCACCCGGTGGAGGGTTTTGGCGCGCCGCTCGGCGGAACCGTGGGCGAGCGCGTCTTCCAGTTCGTGGATGATGGCGGTTTGCTGGCTCATCGAACGGCGCCTTTGCGATTAGAAGGTTATATCGACGTTCACTTGCGCAAGAATCTCAGGCGAGAGCTGCGGCGTGGACACTTCCCCCGTTTCATCCTGGAAACGGCGCAACAGGCGCTCCTTGAGATCGGCCACGGTGATCGCGGAGATAACGTTCTGTCCAAGCTGTGCCCGCGCGTCGCCGCCGGCAGGTGTACTGCTGGTTGCTTCGGCATAGCGCGTCAGCGCCTCGCCAAGCCCTTCAAACTCCTGTTTCAACCGGTCGAAGCTTTGCAAGGCGACAACCAGGTCCCGGCTCGGCTTGCCGCTCGCCATGACGAGGTCGGTCACGCGACTGACGGTCTCGTCGAGGCTCAGCGCGTTGTCCAGCAGGAGCGCGGCGAAGACCGCGAGGAAGGCACCGACGTCGTCTTGAGACTCTTCAACTTTCACAGCTGCGTTTCCGTGCCAATATAGTCCACGATGCCGAGACCCGAAGGATCACGACAGCTTGCCCATGACCTGCTCGATCTTTTCGCGGAGGATCGCCGCGGTGAAGGGCTTGACCAGATAGTTGTTGACGCCGGCTTCGGCCGCTTTCACGACGAGTTCCCGGTCGCCGCGTCCGGTCAGCAGGATGAACGGGACTTTCCGCACGACCGGATGACACCGCACGGCGCGCAACAGCGCCAAACCGTCCATCTCAGGCATGTTGTAATCCGAGATGATCAGATCGATCGGCTGAAGCGACGCCGTATGCATCGCCTCGACGCCGTTCGCCGCCTCCTGGATCTGCCGGAATCCGATCTCCTCCAGCGTTATGCGGGCCATTTGGCGCACACTGTTTTGATCGTCGACAAGAAGAACTTTGACAGCAACCGCATTTGGCATTTCGTATCACTCCAGGGCTACGGCCCACACATTGTGTTCGGCGGACGATTCACGCCGTTAGTTCATTGTGACCATCGTGGAAGCGTTCCGCGTCGCGGCGGGCACGGCACCGTCCAATGCAGAGGTGACCGCGATATCCGATAACTTTTCAACATCGAGAATAAAGGCGACACGTCCATTGCCTAGAATCGTCGCAGCCGCGATCCCCGGAACCGTGCCGTAACTTTCCTCGATGCTCTTGATCACGACCTGCTGGTGGCCACACAGTTCATCGACAATGAGTCCGAAATGCGTGCCTTCGCCGGCATCGGTGATAATGACCACGCGTTCGCCGGTGTCCTTGGCCTCGGTGCTCACGTCCAACAACTCGCTCAACAGGACGAGCGGCACGAACTCGCCGCGTAGGTGCAGCATGCCGCGGGTTCCGATCAGATTGCTGATCTCGGAACGCGCCGGCCGCAGACATTCGACGATCGACGACAACGGCATGACGTAGGTCTGGTCGCCGACCTTGATGACCATGCCGTCCATGACCGCAAGCGTAAGCGGCAGGGCCAGTTGGATCGTCATCCCCTTCCCCGGCACCGACTTGAGCGATATCCGCCCGCCAATGTCCTGGATATTGCTGCGAACGACGTCCATGCCCACGCCGCGTCCCGAGATATCGGAAATGGTTTCCGCCGTGGAAAATCCGGGCAACATGACGAGATTCGCAATCTCGTCTTCGCTAAGAACGGCATCGGGCCGGACCAGGCCTTTTTCTCGCGCCTTTCTCAGCACGCGTTCCGAATTGATCCCGGCGCCATCGTCTTTAATTTCGATGATGATGCGTCCGCCGCGGTGTTCGGCAGAGAGGCGGATTACGCCCTCCTCCGACTTGCCCGCGGCAATCCGGTCGGCTGGCGACTCGACTCCGTGATCGACCGAATTGCGGATGATATGCGTCAGCGGGTCGCCGAGGCGCTCGATGATCGAACGATCGACTTCCGTGGTCTCGCCGACCATTTCCAGCCGGACTTTCTTGTGCGTTTTCATCGCCAGTTCGCGAACCAGCCGTGGCATGCGTTGAAAGACCGAGCCGACCGGCTGGGCGCGCATCGACATGACGCTGTCTTTCAACTCGCGGGTGTGATGGATTACCTCTTCGAGGATCTGCGCCAACCGGCCAGCGGTTCCTTCCGGAAGATCCTGAACAATCTGGCCCAGCATGGCCTGCGAAATCACCAGTTCGCCGACCATGTTGACGACGCGATCGATCCGTTCGAGTTCAATGCGGGTTGTTGTCGCGGCGTGCTTTGCCGGCACCGCCCTGGCGGGGGCGTCACCGCTCGCGGCGGCGGGCTTTTCGGCGAGTAAGTCGGGAACGATCGACGGCGAAGAGATCGGCAGATCCGACATCACCGGGACGAAGGGGATGTCGCCCATGTCGGCGGCCGCAGCGGGCGACGGCGCCTCGGGAACGATCTCCGAAATCTCAAGATCGCTGTCACTGGCGACGAATTCGAACACTTCGTCGATCTGGGCCCGCGTAGCCTCAGTGCGCAGGGTCCCCATCCACCAGATGTACGGGTGATCCGGCTCAAGCTCAGCTAAGGGCGCCAGCAGGTCGGTTTGCGCCACCAAGTCGAGCTCGCCGAGCTTGCGCAGCTCGCGCAGGATATAAAGCGGCTCATTGGCCTTCTTCAGCAGCGCCGGTTTCGGCCGGAACGTGATCGAATAAGACTTCTTCAGGTCGGCCGCGGGCTCATCGAAATCGATCCGCACCGGTTTGAAGTCGAGGCCGTCGAAATCGGCGGCTGGAGAATTGTCGCCGTCGACCTCGCTCGCGCCGCCACCTTCTTGCTTGATGATACCTTCGAGCGCGATGCGGCATTCGCCGCCATAGCCCGCTTCGATCGGTTTATTCGACCGCGACATCGACACGAGATCGGACAAAACATCGCTCGCCTGCAGCAACACGCCGACGTTATCGTCGGTGGCCACGAGTTTGCCGGCCCGTAGGCCGTCGAGCACGGTTTCTAAAACATGCGCGAACCCGACCAGCGATTCGAAGCCGAAGATTCCGGCGCCACCCTTCACCGAGTGCACCGCGCGGAACACGGAGTTGATCGTATCGTCCGAGCTTTGGCCCGCACGAATATCGGTCAGACCAGCCTCGATCTGCTGCATCGCTTCGTCACATTCATCGAAGAATGTGATCTTGAGTTGGTCTAAACCTGTTGCCATGGACGGCCCTTACCTATTCCCAGAATCTTAAGGAGCAACTTTGCGGACCGTCGCGACAAGCCGGTCTGGATCGAATGGCTTGACCATCCAACCGGTCGCGCCGGCTTCGCGCGCCATATTTTTCTTTTCGGCTTCGCTTTCGGTCGTCAACACCAAGATCGGCGTCGACTTATGATTTGGATCTTTCCGCAAGCGCCGGATGACTTCGTAGCCATCCATGATCGGCATGTTGATGTCGGTGATGATGACGTCGACCTGCTGATCGCCGAGGACGTCAAGCCCGTTTTGACCGTCGACAGCCTGCAGCACATCGAACCCTGCTTCCGCCAGCGTGAGCATAAGCATATCGCGCATCGTCTTTGAGTCGTCGATGGTCAGAATCCGCTTAGGCATGGTACTCTCGCTGATCTGATGAGGATTAATCTGACTGACGTCGCTTTCAACTGCACCGCAATCGACAGGCGGCAGCGCCGCGGTCTCGATATTGTTGCCGTTCTGTTGGCTTTCGCTCTGGGCTTGAGCGAGATCATCGATCTGCTCTTCCATCTCACCCCTGCCCTGAGTGAGGCTATGGTCGATCTTGATGTCCTGGGTCCAATCGATGCCGAGATCTTCAAAAGCGCTGACGAACGCGACCGACGGATTTTGAATCGAAGTCGACTCACGGCTTCGGGCCGCGGCGAGCACGATCTGCACGCATGGCAGAGTGATCGTCCTGACCTCGGAAGCGTCAAGACAAAGCGCTCCGTTGGCTTGCCGCCGCATCGACTCGAGAAATCCTTCGGCCGCGGTGAGATCGAGCACCTCGGGCAGCTTTAGCAGCGTGTCGTTCGCATGTTCGCTCACGTAATTCTCCGACCTTGTCAATTCACTCAGACTGCGCGGATCGTACGGCGCACATCGCCGGTTCGTGCTTGTGCTTTGTTGCTATCGTCGCAGGCTTCGAGAATGCCATCCGCGATGTGGGACAAAGAGTACTGACGCATCACCGCGCCGCATTCGAACGCCGCCCGCGGCATGCCGTAGACCAGCGAGGACGCCTCGTCCTGACCAAGCGTCTTGGCGCCTGCTGTCCGCAATTCGAGCAGCCCAGCCGCACCGTCCTTGCCCATCCCGGTCAATATCACCCCGACTGCCGACTTTGCCGCAACGCGCGCGAATGACCGGAACAGGACATCGACCGACGGACGGTGTCCGGACACGGTCGGTCCCTCATTCAGGCTGCACCGGTAATGACCACCGACGCGGACTAATTCCAAGTGCTGCGCACCGGGCGCGATGTAGGCATGATTGGGTTCGATAATCTCATTGTGGACCGCCTCGGACACCGCCATCGGGCATTCCCTGTTGAGACGCCCGGCGAAGGCTGCGGTGAAGCGCGGCGGCATATGCTGGGTAATAAGGATCGGCGGACATACCGCCGGCATGTCCATCAACACGGACTTCAGCGCTTCCACGCCGCCGGTCGAGGCGCCGATCGCGATGATTTTGTCGTGGGAGCTCGGCGGACGGTCCGGTCGCGGCAGGCGCGCAGGTTTCGGTGCTTTGCGCGCGCCGACGCGGGCGTGGGCCGCAGATTTTATCTTTGACTGCAGTTCAGCGGCCAATACTTCAATGCCGTGATTGAGGTCGCCGGTCGGCTTGCCGATGAAATCGACCGCGCCGATTTCGAGTGCCTCGAGCGTGATTTCCGCACCCGCCTGCGTGAGAGTCGAGATCATGACGACCGGCATCGGCCGCAATTCCATGATCTTGCGCAGGAAGGTGACGCCATCCATGTTCGGCATCTCGATGTCGAGGGTGATGACATCGGGATTGAGCGCCTTGATCCGTTCGCGCGCGATCAGCGGATCGCTAGCGGTGCCGACGACCTCGATTTCGGGATCGGCCGACAGCAGCATCGACAGCAATTGCCGAATGACAGGCGAGTCGTCGACAATGAGAACGCGTACCGGTTTGGTCATAGGATTTTCCATCATTCGTCGAACAGTTGAATTTCGCCCGCCATCGTTCGCGTCGACAGGCGGCTGACATATTCGGTTTCCTCGCGCGCAACGGCTTTGGATTCGCCGGAGCCCAGCAAGCGGCGGATGACACGGCCGGTCTCGGGGTAGTAGTGGATTCGCCGCGGCAGCAAGCCGCCCAAATCCTGAACTGAACAGCGCAGCCCTTCGGATTCCAGGTAGCGCATGATGAAGCGGCAGTTTTCCGTGCCGATCGCATTTTGCGTGTCGGTAACGTTGCCGCCGCCGAACACCTTGATCTCAAGCGAACTGCGGGAGCATCCGGCTTTCATCAACTCGTTGATGAGCTTTTCCATCGCGAAGTTGCCGAACCGGGTGGACTGCATGTCGCCGCCCCAATTGCCGCCCTTGCTGTGCGGCAGCATGAAATGATTCATGCCGCCGATACGCCGTTGCGGATCGCGGATGCAGGCGGCGACGCACGAACCGAGCACCGTCACGAGCACCTCATCCTGCTTTGAGGTGACGAAGTATTCGCCCGGGAAAACCTTCACCATCCAATGAGCGTCGGCGGAATCGTAAAACTTCCGGGTGGCAACGGCGCTGCCGCCGTTGACGATGCCGGCATCGACGGGAACTCGTGCGGTCGCGGCACTCACGGTTCTCTCCGATAGACCGTACGGCCAACGAGCTGCAGGCCGGGATGCGAGCCGATCAGCGACTCGGAATGGCCGATGTACAACCAGCCGCCCGGCTTGAGTTGCTGCGTGAAGCGATCGACGAGCGCCGACTTGGTCGGACCGTCGAAATAGATCATGACGTTGCGGCAGAAGATGGCGTCGAACCGGCCTCTGAAAGGCCAAGGGTCCATCAGATTGAGACGCGCGAAACTGATCAGCGAGCGGACCTCATCGCCCATGACAATATCCGTGGCATCTGGCTCGCCGCCGAGCGGCTGAAAATATTCGCGGTAGGTCTTGGGAACTTCGTCGATCGACGTAAGGGGATATTCGCCGGCGACGCCTTTAGCGATGACGTTGGTGTCGATATCCGTCGCCAGGATGCGAACATCATGATCCGCCGGGTTGCGGATCTCGCGCTTGAGCACCACCGCGATGGTGTAGGGCTCTTCGCCGGTCGAGCAGCCGGCCGACCAGACCCGCAGGCGCTGTCCGGACTTGCCATGCGCCTGCTGGACGAAAGGCACCGCGACATGGGTGCGGAAGTGATCGAAGTGGTGTGATTCACGGAAGAACTTCGTCAGGTTGGTCGAAATCGCGTTGATGAAGTTTTCGAGCTCGGATTCATTCGCGACCAGATAATCCCGATATTCCTTGAAGGTCGTCTGGCCGAGCGCGCGCAGGCGGCGCGACAGCCGGGTGTAGATCAGGTTTCGTTTGCTGTCCGAGAGCGCGATTCCGGCATGGGTATAGGCGTATTGCGCCAGATCGCGGAAGTCGGCGTCGGAGAATTTGAACTCACGCGCTGTTTCGGCCACGGCGAGTTCACTCGAAGCGAACCGCGCCGCCGCCGATCTGCCATTTGCTGGACGCATGGCGGGGGTGTTCACTCTTAGAACTCCTTCCAGTCGGGATCGGCCTTAAACGCGGTGGCGAGGCCCGCCTGCTGGCGGCCGCTTGAGCCGCAATGAGAGGCAAGATTTGATTTCGGACTGGCCGTCCGCACGTGCGGAGCGGCGTTCAGCCGCGCCGCAGCAACGGGCAGGGCCTCAACGGCTTTTGCTTCGAGGGGAGCGGCGCGCAACCGGAAAAACGCGACGCGATCATCCATCGACTTGGCCTGGCCTTCGAGCGTCTTGGAGGTGGCGGCATTCTCCTCGACCAGCGCCGAGTTCTGCTGCGTCACCTCGTCCATCTGAGCGAGCGCCTTGTTGATCTCCGCGATGCCGGTCGACTGCAGGATGCTGGCTTTGGCGATCTCGGTCACCACGGCGGTGACCTTCTCGATCGACTCGACGATCTCCGTCAGCGACTGGCCGGCCTCGTTGACCAGATTGACGCCGTCCTTGACCTGGATGTTGCTGTTGGTGATCAGATCCTTGATGTCCTTGGCGGCCTGGGACGAACGCTGCGCCAGGCTGCGCACTTCGGACGCCACCACGGCGAAGCCACGGCCGCCTTCTCCCGCGCGGGCCGCTTCCACGGCCGCATTGAGCGCCAGCAGATTGGTCTGGCGGGCAATTTCATCGATCACGCCAATGATGTCTGAGATTTTCCGCGAGGATTCCGCGATTTTCGCCATAGCCTCGACCGTCTTGGCCACGACTCGACCGCCGCGATCCGCAACGTCCCGGGTTCCCGAGGCTAGCTCGCTGGCCTGTGTCGCATTCTCGGCGTTTTTTCTGACCGTGGTCGTCATGGCCTCCATCGAGGCCGAAGTCTGCTCGAGGCTGGCCGCCTGTTCTTCGGTGCGCTGCGAGAGATCGGTGGTGCTGGTCGAAATCTCAGCCGAAGCGTTGGTGACTTCGTTCGCCGACGCCCTGATATTGTCGATGATCGATCCGACCCGCTCCGCCACCAGTTCGATCGCCGATGCGATCTGTCCGACCTCATCCTTGCGGCCGCGGCTCGGGAGCGAGACATTGAAATCGCCTTCGGCCAGCTTGTTGAGCTCAGGTACCAGCGCGGCGATCGGCCGCGAAATCCCGCGGCCAATGACAAACGATGCCAGGCAGCCGACGACGACGGCACCCAGCACGACAATGAGAAGCAGCAGTTGCTGCTGATCCAGCGCGGCATCGTTGAACGCGACCTTACGGTCGCGCGATTCGCGGCTTGCGGCGGTCAAATCGCCCGTCAGCTTCGACATCGTCGCGAAGCTGCGCGAGGCGCTTGTCATCAGCGTCAATGCGGTGCCGGCGTCGCCGTCGGCCATGTCGATGACGTTATTGGCTTGTTTGACGTAGGTCGCGACCACTGTCTTGAGCTTGGTCAGCATCTCGCCGATTTCGGCGTTATCAAATGCCGGATCGTCGAGCACCTTGAGTTTGTTCGTCATCACGCCCAGCATTTTGCCGGCGTCGTCGGAGAGCGCCTTGATTTTTTTTGCATCGCTCTCATTGGCCGCGGTCGCCATCAGCCGGTACAGCAGAACCTGCATGGTCCACGTGGAATTGTTGAAATCGGCAACGGTCGCAGCCTGACGGACGGGGCCGGTCATGATCGCGGTTAAGTTCGCCTGGCCGGTGCGCTGCGCATTCCACGCAAAAAGCCCGACGCCGATCAGAACCAGGATCATGAATCCCGGTGCGACCAGCACCTTTGAGCTAACCCGTAGATTTGCGAACCAAGAAAGCATCGCTTGAAAGGTATCTCGCTCTTTAAAAGGTCACGCAAAGAACAGGGCCGCCGGGGCGGCCCTTGTTCGGTTGTCAGCGCACGTAAATGCCGGAGCAGACGGCAGTTTCGCCGAGCTTTTCGCAGTACATCTGCTTGGGCTCGATCTTTTTGCTCACCGGGTTGGTAAACTTGTAGTCCTGCCAGAAGTTTTCCTGCTTGGCGGCGAGCGCGAGGCGTTCTTTGATGTAGTACTTGCCATCCACATCCTGGGCATCGATCATGTCCTTGCCGATAAGCTTCGGACTGGAGCCGTGCGAGAGCACTTTGCCATCGAGGCTGTAGACGACGACGTAGAGATCGCGGTCCGTAAAGTCGCCCTTGGCGTTGAAAGCGGCGTAAGCCTTTTCCGCGCCCTGTCCTTTGACGAAAGCGACGGCCTTTTTGACCATCGCGATGGCTTCGTCCTTGGTGGCGATCTCGGCACCCTGCGCGAGCGCGCACATGCCAAAGACAAGCGCCACTGCGGCAGCGATCTTCATATGGGTCATTGTCGTTCTCCTGGCGGGTGACATCAGAATTCCTTCCAGTCCGGTTCGGACTTCAGAGCGGTAGCAAGACCGGCCTGCATGCGGCCGACCGGACCGCGATGGGTTGTGACATTCGATCTGACGGGGGCCGCAGTTCGCCTCGGCGGGGCGGTTTTCGGACGCGGCGCCGCGACGGGCGCACGGTGCGCGGGTGCCGCCGACGACGGGAATTCGGCATTCGCCGACCCGGCGCGGAGCCGGAAGCCCGCGACGCGTTCGTCCATCGACTTGGCCTGACCTTCGAGAGTTTTGGCGGTCGCGGCGTTTTCCTCGACGAGCGCCGAGTTCTGCTGCGTGACCTCGTCCATCTGGGTCAGGGCCTTGTTGATCTCTTCGATGCCGGTCGACTGCTCTGCACTCGCATTGGCGATTTCGGACACCACCGCGGTGACCTTCTTGATCGATTCGACGATCTCGCTGAGCGACTGGCCGGCTTTGTTGACCAGATCGACGCCGTCTTTGACCAAGCCGTTGCTGTTGGTGATGAGGTCCTTGATGTCTTTGGCTGCTTGCGACGAACGCTGTGCCAAGCTGCGGACTTCCGAGGCCACCACCGCAAAGCCACGGCCGGCTTCACCGGCGCGCGCCGCTTCCACCGCCGCATTGAGCGCCAGCAAATTGGTCTGGCGGGCGATCTCGTCGATGACGCCGATGATGTCGGAAATCTTGCGGGACGAGTCCTCGATCTTGGCCATGGCCTCGACCGTCTTGGCGACCACGGCACCGCCACGATCGGCGACGTCACGCGTGCTCGATGCGAGATCGCTAGCTTCCTTGGCATTCTCGGCGTTCTTCTTGACCGTCGCGGTCATCTCTTCCATCGACGCCGAGGTCTGCTCCAGGCTGGCGGCCTGTTCCTCGGTGCGTTGCGACAGATCGGTGGTGCTGGTCGAAATCTCGGCCGAGGCGTTGGTGACCTCATTGGCCGAAAGCTTGATGTTGCCGATGGTCGCGCCGACCCGATCAGCGACCAGTTCGGCCGCTTCCGAGATCTGGCCGATTTCGTCCTTGCGGCCGAGACCGTCGAGCTTGATGTTGAAATCGCCTTCAGCAAGTTTCTCGAGTTGGACGACAAGGCGCCCGATCGGCCTGACGATATTCGTCTGCACCAAGAGGAAGGCGAGCATCAACACGACAGCCATCGCGGCCGTAATCGAGCCGTAGGTGACCATGATCGTTTGATTGGTTGTCGCGGTGGCATCATCCGACGCGGTATTCATCGCCTTGGCCATGTCGTCTGAGATCGCGTTCATTGCGGTCGAGATTTCCAACCCTTGCGGCGCTAGCTTACTGAGCCGCGCACCCGCCTCTTCGTTGCTGTTTGCCAGGGCGAGCTTTTGAATAGCTTGGTACTCCGGCATCATGCTGGAGAATTTCTGTTGTATGTTGTTGATTCGAGACTCGAAATTCGGCGAGAACTTTTTCGTCTCGTCCAAAAACGACAAAAATCGCTTCTGACTAGCGCCTGCGTCCTCCACGGCCTTCTTCATCGCCTCGTCCTTGGTCTCGGCGATCAGTTGCCAAGCCGACAGGCGATAACTGAGGAAGGACCGGCTTGCCCTCGTAACCGAGAGCGCCGCCGCGACGTCCTTGTCGATGATCCTGGAGTAAGTGTCATCGATCGCGCGCATGCGCGAGGTCGCATACCAGGTCGCGGTACCCACGACCAAAGCCAGAAGAAGGAAACAGGAGAGGATCTTGTAAAGGATCTTGACGTTGGAGAGGTTCATGACGGGGCATTCCTATTGAGGCTGATGCAAGAACGACTAATGCGTGGCCGGTGCTTCGTCGGCTTCGTTTGCCGTGACCGTCAGAAGGTTCGGCAAGTCGATCAGCGCGAGCATGACGTTCTCGATGGTCACGAGGCCGGACAAGAAATCGGCGCGTGAGGATTTCGCGACCTTCGGCACCGGCTGCACCTGGGACGGCTCGAACGAGACGATGTCGAGCACGCGGTCGGCGAGCAGGCCGACCTGGCGGGTGGCAATCTGCACGATGATGACGACGTGAAGTGGGGTGGCCTCGGTGAGCCCTTGGCCGAAGCGGCAGCGCAGATCGATGATCGGGACTATCACGCCGCGTAGATTGAGCACGCCGCGAACGTAATCGGGCTGCCGCGGCAGGTGCGTGATCTCCGACCAGCCCTTGATTTCGCGCACCGCCATGATGTCGACGCCGTACTGGTCGTCGCCGATGGCGAAGCTGATGGATTGGATCTGCGTCGCCGCGGCGCGCGCACCGCTGGCTGCAATGGCGTCGGCCGGATTGAGTTCTGCGGCATCCGACGAAGCGGCTGTTTGGGTCATGGGTTCGGCACTCGCTTCTGGACCTTGGGCAAAGGTCGCGTTTCCGCCCGTGCGGGCGACCGGACGCGCTCGTGCAGCGTCCACGACGGAAGCTAGTGTAAGGCCGTGAGAAATGGATTTAATTTGGCATAGATCGGAAGTGTTATTGCAGATCGATAATCTGGATTAAGACCGACGAGGCCGGCCCGTCGCAATTCTTAATTTTAATTTTTCTGGCGCGGTCATCCGTATCGGATCGATTCGACGCCCCGGCGTTAAGTCAATTTTGCTGATTTACTGATAGTGCGTGTACCAACTCTCGCCAGAATGGCGATTATCTGTTGGGACAACGCGCATGAGCTCCAATGCCCATTCACTGATTGCCGAGCTGGATGCAGCGCTTGGTCAGGCTCCGAATTCGCGACAGTCGAAAATTCTTCACCACATCACCGATTTGTTTCTCAGCGATACGATGAGCTTTTCAGCGGAGCAGGTCGCCATTTTCGACGACGTCTTCCAACGCTTGATTGAAAAGGCGGACAATCCGTCACTGGTCATCTTGAGCACAAGGCTGGCGCCGGTTGAGAACGCGCCACCGAACGTCATCGCGAGCCTCGCCCAGAATGACGATATCGAGGTTTCGGAGCCGGTTCTGGCGTCGTCGCCTGTCCTGACGGACGAGGTCATTGCCAAAATTACCGCCGGGGCCAAAGGCCCAAGGCAGCTCACTGCGATCGCCGCCCGCGTCCGCATTAGCGAGGCGGTGACGGATGCTCTGATCGACCGCGGTGTCCCTGAAATGATCAACAAAGTCGTCGCAAATCGGTCCGCACGGATCTCCGAAATCGGCTTTGTCAAATTGATCAACCGCGCCAAAGGCGACAGAGCGCTGGCGGAGGCCATCGCGGCGCGCGGCGATCTGCCCGCCGAGCTGCTGCCGTTCCTCAAGCTTGCTTTGGGATAGACTCGAGCGGGCGAAGGGAATCGAACCCTCGTGTGGGACCCTCTACGCGAAATTCCCACCAAAGCGATCGGTACGATCGACACCAATCTGCCGCTTTTTACAAATAAGGCATAATGCAAGCAATCGGTGTCGCACTGCCGTTTCGGCAAGCGCCGTCGCTCTGCCGTCTCAACAGCAATGCCATTGAAGCACCGGATTTGAATTTGGTGAGACGAGTGGGGCGCCGCTCGCCTTCGCTGAGTTGAGCGCGTGTCCTCGCTGAGGCACGCGCGGCCGGAAAAATCTGCCTGAGCGTTTCCTCAACTCGGATGGAGACGGCAAATGAACCTTCGCGATGCCCAGGCTTTGCAAATCGCGTCGCGCGAAACCCCGACAGGTTTCGATCAAATTCCCTCCATGAAATATGCAGCGCGCTCAATGTCCTATTGACGGACGTGTTCGCGCTGCGCGCTCGCGTCGTTTTCAACGATCGAACCCAGGAGATTCACCATGGATAAGATCAAAATGTCCGAAGACATCGATCATGATCGCCGGCGCCTTGTCGGCACCGCCGTCGGTGGCATTGCCGCCGCGAGTGCTTTCGGCGTGTTTCCCGCGCGTCCGGCCGCAGCGGCCGAAGGCGACGCAATCCGGCCCTTCCACATCGACGTTCCGGAGGAGGATCTCATCGATCTCCGTCGGCGCATCGCCGCGACACGGTGGCCCGAACGTGAAACGGTCACGGATCAATCGCAAGGCGTCCAGCTCGCGACGATGCAGAACCTGGCGCGTTATTGGCAGATAGACCATGACTGGCGGAAAATCGAGGCCAAGCTGAACGCCTTGCCGCAATTCGTGACCTCTATCGACGGGCTCGACATCCATTTCATTCACGTTCGTTCGAAACATGAAGACGCGTTGCCGCTCATCGTCACCCACGGGTGGCCCGGCTCGATCATCGAGCAGATCAAGATCATCGAGCCCCTGACGAATCCCGCGGCGCATGGCGGCAGCGCATTGGACGCGTTTCATTTGGTGATCCCGTCGCTGCCGGGCTACGGCTTTTCCGGGAAGCCGACGGAGCCTGGGTGGACCCCTGTCCGCATCGCCGCTGCGTGGACGACGCTGATGCAACGCCTCGGTTACACGCAATTCGTGGCGCAGGGCGGCGATTGGGGGAATGCCGTCTCGGAGGTGATGGCCCTGCAGCAGCCGCCGGGATTGCTCGGCATCCACACCAACATGGCGGCCACGGTTCCAGCCCACATTTCAAAGGCGCTGGCGTTCAACGAGGCAGCGCCCGTCGATCTCACGGCCGAGGAGCGGCGCGCATGGGACCAGTTGGACTTCTTCTACAAGAAGGGGCTGGGCTACGCCAACGAGATGGGCAACCGCCCGCAGACGCTGTACGGGCTCGCCGATTCACCGGTCGGCCTCGCAGCCTGGATGATCGACCATGACGACAGCAGCCAGAAGATGATCGCCCGTGTTTTTGCCGGTCAGTCCGAGGGCCTGACGCGGGACGACGTCCTCGACAACGTCACGCTTTATTGGCTGACAAACACCGCGATCTCGTCGGCGCGACTCTACTGGGACACCACGCAGATTTCGACGGGAGGAGGCTTCTTCGACGTGAGGGGCGTCAATATCCCGGTCGCTGTGAGCGCCTTCCCCGACGAGATCTATGCGGCCCCGCGAAGCTGGGCAGAGCGGGCCTATCCCAAGCTGATCCACTACAACAAGCTTCCCAAGGGCACTCACTTCGCCGCCTGGGAACAGCCTGAACTCTTCACCGCAGAGATGCGGGTGGCGTTCCGATCGCTCCGCTGATCGATCTTAAATCTAGGGCGCGCGCGCCGAGTGCGCCGTCTTCCCAAAGTCCAACCCACTTTGCGAAGCGCAGGGTGAGCACATTAGGAGGAGGTAATGTCGGAGAAGTCCTCATCGCGTCGCCGCAGCTTGCTTGCCGCCTCAGCGGCAGCACTTGGCATCGCCCTGCTTGCCGGGCAGCCGACTCCAGGTAAAGCGGCCGAAGACATTGCAATTCGTCCGTTTCAAATCCACGTTCCAGATGCTGCGCTCATCGATCTTCGCAAACGCATTGCTGAAACGCGGTGGTCCGACCGCGAGACGGTCAACGACCAATCGCAGGGCATACAGCTCGCAAAACTCCAGGAGTTGGTACGCTACTGGGGAACGAGTTACGACTGGCGGAAGGCCGAAGCGAAGCTGAATGCCTTGCCGCAGTTCATGACGAACATCGATGGGCTGGACATTCATTTCATTCACGTTCGCTCCAAGCATCCCAATGCTCTGCCGGTGATCATCACCCATGGCTGGCCAGGATCGGTGATCGAACAGCTCAAGATCGCCGGTCCGCTCACGGATCCGACCGCCCATGGCGGACGTGCAGAGGACGCCTTCGACGTCGTGATTCCGTCGCTCCCGGGCTACGGCTTCTCCGGCAAGCCGACCGGCACCGGCTGGGACCCCGACCACATCGCGCGAGCCTGGACGGAGCTGATGAAACGCCTTGGGTACACCCGTTATGTCGCCCAGGGCGGCGACTGGGGCACTCCCATATCCAGCGCGATGGCGCGCCAAGCGGCCGCAGGCTTGCTCGGTATCCACATCAACCTGCCGGCGACTGTGCCGCCCGAGGTGGCCGTGGCGCTCGGTGGCGGGCCCACGCCGGCGGGACTCTCCGAAAAGGAGCGCACGGTGTTCGATGCGCTCATGAAGTCCGGTAAGAACGGGAACCTGGCTTACTTCACGATGATGACCGCGCGGCCGCAGACGATCGGCTACGGCGCCACGGACTCCCCGGCCTTCCTCGCAGCCTGGATCCTCGTCCATCCGGGCTTTGCGCAGTGGACGTATGGCGCCGATCCCGGAAAGTCGCCGACGAAAGACGACGTGCTGGACAACATCACGCTGTACTGGCTGACGAACACCGCGGCGTCGTCCTCGCGGCTGTACTGGGAGAACGGCGCGCGAGGCAGCGTCATCGTTGCCGCCGCGCAGAAGACCAACGAAATCTCACTCCCGGTCGCCATCACGGTATTTCCGGAAGACGTCTATCGACCCCCGGAGACATGGGCCCGGCGCGCCTATCGCAACCTGATCTATTTCCACGAAGTCGACAAAGGCGGTCACTTCGCAGCGTGGGAGCAGCCTGAGCTCTTCACCGCAGAGATGCGGGCGGCGTTCCGATCGCTCCGCTAATCGTGACCGGTAGCCCTGATTAGGGATTGCTTGCGAGCGCGGCAACGGCGACCGGAATCTGGAAGGGGATTTGTCGATGAAAACAAAGGAGCTCTTGGCCGCCGCGGTCCTCGCGACAGCAATCGGGGCCCCCATTGCCGGCGTTGCCGCGGAAATGAAGGGGCAGTCGATGACATTTGCAGAGCTACGGGTTCCGTTCCTTCACGGGTTCTCCGCCGGCCAGACGGCCAGTCAGACCGAGCTGGCTTCGCTTGAGCGCGCGAACGAATGGCTGAATTCGCCGCCGCTGACGCCGGCAGCGCTACGCGGAAAAGTCGTTCTGATCGATTTCTGGACCTACACCTGCATCAACTGGCGGCGCACACTTCCCTATGTCCGCGCCTGGGCCAAGAAATACAAGGATCAGGGACTAGTGGTGATCGGTGTCCACGCGCCGGAGTTTGCATTTGAGAAAAACATAAATAACGTTCGCTGGGCCGTGAAAGATATGCGGATCGATTACCCGATCGCTGTCGACAATGATCATGTCATCTGGCGTGCTTTCAGGAACCAATATTGGCCGGCGCTGTATTTCATCGATGCGCAGGGGCGTGTTCGGCATCACTATTCTGGCGAAGGTGCATACGAACAGTCGGAAATGATCCTGCAAGAGCTGCTGCGCGAGGCCGGAGCCGCCGGCGTGAGCCGCGAGCCAGTCAAGGTCGACGCCCGCGGTCTCGACGCCGCCGCCGATTGGGGCAGCCTGAAATCTCCGGAAAATTATGTCGGGTACGAGCGCACCGAGAACTTTGCGTCGCCGGGTGGGGCCGTGTTGGACAAGCCACGCATGTATGAGGCGCCGGCGCGGTTGCGCCTGAATGAATGGGCGCTGTCCGGCGACTGGACGGTGAAGAAGGATGCCTCCGCGCTGAACAAGCCCAATGGAAGCATCACGTATCGCTTCCACGCCCGCGATCTTCATCTCGTCATGGGCCCGGCAGCGCCGGGGACGTCCGTGAAATTCCGCGTGCGGATCGATGGACAGCCGCCGGGCGCTGCTCACGGCGTTGACGTTGACGAACAAGGCGCCGGCACAGTGACCGAACAGCGGATGTACCAGTTGATCCGGCAACCGCAGCCTATCGCCGAACGACAGTTCGAAATCGAGTTTTTTGGGTCGGGCGTGGAGGCTTTCTCATTCACGTTCGGCTGATCCGTAGCGAATCATCGAGCCAAGGAGATTGAGCAATGAACACGACCAAAATCGCAGAACAGATGAACCAGCCGCGCCGTTACTTCGTTGGCGCTGCCGCCATAACCGCGGCGGCCGCTCAGCTCGGCATCATCGGCTCTGCAGCGGCACAACCCGATAAGCCAAGCGCCAAGCGGCTGCCGCCGATCAAACCGGGTACGCATACGTCGTTCGGACCGCTGAAACAGATCGATGCCGGCGTCCTGAACGTTGCATACGCCGAAGCCGGTCCGGCCAGCGGACCGCCCGTCCTTCTTCTGCACGGCTGGCCCTACGACATTTACAGTTTTGTCGATGTCTCGCCTTTATTGGCATCGGCAGGCTACCGCGTGATCGTTCCCTACCTGCGTGGCTACGGCACGACACGTTTCCTTTCGAACGACACGGTCCGGAACGGGCAGCCCTCGGCGATCGCATCGGACACAACCACCTTGATGGATGCTCTCAAGATCGAGAAAGCGATTCTCGCTGGCTTTGATTGGGGAGCGCGAACCGTCAACATCGTCTCCGCGCTTTGGCCGGAGCGGTGCAAAGCCACTGTGTCCGTGAGCGGTTACCTGATCGGCAGCCAGGAAGCCGGCAAGATGCCGCTGCCGCCCAGGGCCGAGCTCGAATGGTGGTATCAGTTCTATTTTGCCACAGAGCGCGGACGCTTAGGCTACGAAAAATACCGGCACGATTTCTCCAAGCTCATCTGGCAGCTCGCCTCCCCCAAATGGCACTTCGACGACGCGACGTTCGATCGCAGCGCAGCGGCCTTCGACAACGCGGACCACGTCGCCATCGTCATTCACAATTACCGCTGGCGGCTTGGCCTGGCCGAAGGTGAGTCGAAATACGACGAGTTGGAGAAGCGACTGGCCGCGGGCCCGGTTATCACCGTGCCGACCATCACCATGGAAGGTGACGCCAACAGCGCTCCACACCCGGAGCCCAGTGTCTACGCCAAGAAGTTCTCCGGCAAATACGAGCACCGGCTGATCAAGGGCGGCGTTGGGCACAACCTGCCTCAGGAAGCTCCGAAGGCTTTTGCCGAGGCCATTATCGACGTCGCCGAATTTTGATTGAGAGTGCGGTGCCGCCGCTCGCAGACAACAACTCAAAAAGGGAATGCACCACGAGCCAGAGTGCAAGTCTTGTACATGGCCAAACCCACACCACCGGTGGCCAGGAAAACGCCGCCTCGCGCAACTCTGACGGCCATCTTCTGGGCGTCAGGCTTTCGACCCCGTTCAGCGCGCATCAGCACCAACCCGGAGCAACTATTCGCCGCCGTTGATAGGCGTACTCGCCGACCACCGGCCCGTCGAGCCAGCGGTCGTCGGAACGCTGAAATGGAAAACGGTGGCTACCGGGGCCGGCCTTTTTTGCTGTCATACCCCGCGCGCTGACCGGGGTATCCAGTAATCATTGCGTATTGGCCCAACCTTTCGCGTGCTCTTCGACCATTTTGCCATCGATCATTTGGTTATGGATCAAGTAGAGTTTGCCGCCCGATCGATAAAGGACAGCGCCGGGCTTTACCTCGGTTCCGTGAGTCATGGCCATAGCGTGGCCAGTGGCATTGACCGTCCCGGTTCTGCCGCCAAGACGGTTCGTGGTGCCGTCCGGTTGGACCATATAGGCTGCGCCCGAGCCAACGATGTTGCCCGAGCCAACATCGGGATCATACGATTGGGCGAACGAGACCGTCGCCAGCGCGACGCCCGCGGCCGCGCCCAAAAGAGTGAGTTTTAGTAGGGACGCGCTATGAGTTGAAAAGACGGAAGTACCCATTGCACCCTCCTGATGGTCAGCTGGATTGAAGCCCCCGCGGGGGCATGCTGCACCCCACGGTCGCAACAGAGAAACGGCTTTTGTGCCCAACGGTTTCATTGCCAATCGCTGGTACGAAATGGCGTTCCGGGACATGTAAGTAAAATCGCCGTGAGCGGATGGCGGACGCGACTTCTTCCGGTAAAGCGCGCGTCACCGAAAAAAAAGGCGACCCAAACCGTACGCGCTGCTATCGTCAAAGGTTCGAAACCAGGCGAGAGGCAGCAATCGTCGCGCCGGTGCGTTGTAGATTTGTTGTACGGGTCACTTTCTGTCGAAGACGCAGGCCGCGCATAAAGCTCGATAACGTCCTGAATAATCGGATATTTTTAGTTTGGAGCGGGCGAAGGGAATCGAACCCTCGTATGCAGCTTGGGAAGCTGCCGTTCTACCATTGAACTACGCCCGCGCTCCGCGCCAACCTAAAGGCAAAGCCGGCGTTTTTCCAGCGCGGACTTATGTTCCAAAAATAAAGGACGGCGTCGAGACGGAAGAACGTGTCTACCGGTGCGAGGCGTGCGGCGAGAGAAAAACGGTCATCGTCTAGGCGGGGGCCCTCTCGAGGATGTGCGATCAGCAATTTTGCGCCGGCTCAGGCCGCCTTGAAATGCTTGGAGAGCTTCAGGCTCTGGCCCTGGTAGTTGGAAGCGATGCCCTGGCCGTAGAGCTTGTCGGGCCGCGCGATCATCTTCTCGTAGACCAGCCGGCCGACGATCTGGCCGTGCTCGAGAATGAAAGGCACCTCGCGCGAGCGCACTTCCAGCACCGCGCGCGAACCTTTGCCGCCGGCGCCAGCATAACCAAAGCCGGGATCGAAGAAACCGGCATAGTGCACACGAAACTCGCCGACCAAAGGATCGAACGGCACCATCTCGGCGGCGTAATCGGGCGGCACCTGCACCGCCTCCTTGGAGGCGAGAATGTAGAACTCGTTCGGATCGAGGATCAGGCTCTTGTCGGGGCGGGCCTGCATCGGCTCCCAAAAATCGAGCACCGAGTAACCGCCGCGCCGTTCCACATCGATGAGGCCGGTGTGACGCTTGGCGCGATAGCCGACGATGCCTTTGCCCTCGCCGCCCAGCATGCCGGACAGATCGACGCCGACCGCGACGCCCTCGCTAACGTCGGCATCGTCGCTGTCGACCAGCCACTCCTGACGATGCAAGTCGCGCAAGGCCTCGGCGCCGAGCAGCGCATGGCCGCGGCGGAACCGGATCTGCGACAGTCGCGACCCTTCGCGCACCAGCACCGGAAAAGTGCGCGGACTGATCTCGGCATAAAGGGGGCCATGATAGCCGGGCTCGACGCGGTCGAAGCCGCGCAATTCGTCGGCGATCACGCGGGTGAAGACATCGAGCCGGCCAGTCGAACTCTTCGGATTGGCGGCGGCGGAGATATCGTCGGGCAACGCCAAGCTTTCCAGCAGCGGCACGATGTAGACGCAGCCGGTCTCCAGCACCGCGCCGTCGGTGAGCGCGAATTCATGGAGTTTCAGTTCGTCGATGCGCTGCGCCACCGTGGTGCTGCCGGGCAGGAAGCTGGCGCGCACGCGATAGGCGATTGCGCCCAACCGCAGGTCGAGGCTGGCCGGCTGTATCTGATCGGGGACGAAATCGACTTCGGGCAGAATCGCGCCGTCGGCGGCAAGCGCAGCGATCATGCGGTCGGGCAGAATGCCCTTGTCCTCAATGGCGAAAGAAAGCGGCACGGCACCTCGTCCAAAGTGAGCACCGATCTAACCCGATGGGTGCCTTGACGGGAAGCGGGCGGCACCGCTACAAACCCTTTATCCCGTGGTCAATTTGAGCCGGCCGGCTTGCAGCCACGTAAAATAAGTCGCTAAAAGGCCGGGGACGCGTGTGCCCGGCCGAGATTTTTTCTCAGGCCGGTTTTTTATTGGCCGGCGCTAAGGACCTCGTCCCGCGCCGGACTGAAGGAGAGCACGATGTCCGAAGCGCCTAAGAAGACCTATCGCCCCGAAACCCGGCTGGTTCACGCCGGCACCCTGCGCTCGCAGTTCAACGAGATGTCGGAGGCGATCTACCTCACCCAAGGCTACAAATACGAAAGCGCCGAGGACTGCGAACTGCGCTTTTCCGGCAAGATCCCGGGCTATGTCTATTCGCGCTACTCCAACCCCACCATGGACATGTTCGAGAAGCGCATGGCCGCGCTCGAAGGCTGCGAGGCCGCGCGCTCGACCGCGACCGGCATGGCGGCCGTCACCACTGCGCTGATGGGTCTGGTGAAAGCCGGCGACCACGTCGTCGCCGCCAAGGCGCTGTTCGGCTCATGCCGTTGGGTGATTGAGGAGTGGCTGCCGCGTTTCGGCGTGCCCTGCACGCTGGTCGACGGCAAGGATCTCGATGCCTGGAAGAAGGCGGTGCAGAAGAACACCAAGGCCCTGTTCCTGGAGACGCCGACCAATCCGACGCTTGAGGTCTATGACATCCAGGCGATCGCCGACGTCGCGCACAGCGTCGGCGCCAAGCTGGTCGTCGACAACGTCTTCGCCACCCCGCTCTACCAGAGCCCGTTGACGCTCGGCGCCGACGTCGTGGTCTATTCCGCGACCAAGCATATCGACGGACAAGGCCGCGTGCTCGGCGGCGTCATCCTCGGATCCGAGAAGATGATCGTCGACAACTACCATCAGCTCTTGCGCCAGACGGGGCCGTCGTTGTCGCCATTCAATGCCTGGGTGCTGCTCAAGGGTCTGGAGACTTTGTCGGTGCGCGTACAACGACAGACCGAAACCGCCGGCGCGGTCGCGAATGCGCTGGCCGGACACGGCAAGATCAACAATTTGATCTATCCCGGCCGCGCCGACCATCCGCAAGCCGACATCATCAAGAAGCAGATGGCGGCCGGCTCAACTCTGTGCGCCTTCGAGATCAAGGGCGGCAAGGAAGGCGCGTTCCGCTTCCTCAACGGCCTGAGCCTGATCGGCATCACCAACAATCTCGGCGACGCCAAGAGCCTGATCACGCATCCGACCACGACGACGCATCAGCGACTGACGCCAGAGCAGCGCGCCGAGCTCGGCATCGGCGACGGCCTGGTGCGCTTCTCGGCCGGCCTCGAGCATGTCGACGACTTGATCGAGGATCTGCTGACGGCACTGGACAAGGTGTGACAACCGAAAAAAATGCCCGGCATCTGGCCGGGCATTAACGGCGAACCGGAAAACGCTTACGGCACCCTGGGCGAACGCGCGGTCGCCGACATGACCGGCCGCTGGGCGGCTTCGGCGATGACCATGCCGAGACCCTTGGCCATGCAGGCATAGCCCCAGTCATTCATGTGCAGTCCATCGGGTGACGTGAAAGCGTCGAATGGCAACTGATCGACCACAGTCCAGCGCTTCATCACGTCGAAGCGGCGGAACAGATCGACGTCTTCCCGCTTCGCGGTCATTGAAATCAGTTCGACCATGCGCTCGGCATCCGGCTTGACAACGACCTTCGGCACGAATTGCGGATCGATCAGCACGATATCGGCGCCGACCGAACGAATCTTCTTAAGTCCGTCGCGGATCGAACTGTCGTGGCTGTTTATCTTCTGATCGCGGATCACCGAATTGGTGCCGAGTTGCCACAACACCAGGTCGGGTCTGACGGCGACCACGGCGGTGTCGAAGCGCTTGAGCATGTCGGCAACTTCCTCGCCACCGACACCGGCATTGAGCACGGTGAACGCGTGGGTCGGAAAGCGCGCCTTGAGATCGAGCGCGAGTTGGTTCGGATAATTCCCGGCCGGCGAACTGGCGCCGGATCCCCAAGTGGAGGAAGAACCAATCGCAACGATGGTGATCGGTTCACCGGTCATCAGCTTTTGGCCAACGCGCGACAGCGGGTTGGCGAGCCGGAGCAAATCGAGCGGCAGATCGCAGACCGGCTTCGGCGCTTCAGCCTGTGCCGCAAGCGGCAATACCAAACCTGCAAGCAGCGTCGCAACAGCGAGAGACTTCCTCGCTCGATTGGCGAAATTCCTACCCGGCACGGCGGTCTACTCCCAGCCCCACTAACGACCCGCCCCTGCAGGCGGTGCGCTTGATTTAGCCGACTCGATTACGAGGTCGGCAAGTAACCGCCCTATGCAATCATGAACACGCTCCGCCATGTCAAGTTTTTTCGTGGCGGAATTGAGGTCGAACGTTCCAAGATCGGCCCAGACCTTCATAATACTGAAGCGGTCGAACAGCGGCACTTCTTGCTGCATTGCAACCCAACGCATGTTTTCAGCATAAGTCCCAAGCGCAATCATGGATTCCGTACGCGGACTATATTGCGGATTGATGAAAACAACGTCTGCGCCCGCGGAACGCGCAACGTGTATACCCTTATCGAGCGCCTGGCTGAATTGATCTGGCTCGATTCCTTGCATCGCGTCGACCGTTCCGGTCTGCCAAATCACCAAAGCAGGCTTGTTTATCGCAAGCTCCGGAACCATCGCCTTGACCATTTCCGCGGCGCTGCGTCTGGCCGTGACGTTGGTCCCGACCTTGACCTCGACGCCGGTGAGTTTGGCCTGCAGCGCCTCCTGCAGGCGCGCCGGATAGGCGCTCTTGTTGCCGTTAGGGCCCGGCAAAAGCGAAGAGCCGGCGCCGACAACCATGACGTTCAGCTTCTTGGCTTTAATCGCGCGCGCCGTTTGCGGCAGTGCAAAATTACGTTCGGGCTGCACTTCGGCCGTGCGGCAGTCGGCCGGATGCTCGGCCGGGTTCTCGGCATTCGCCGATCCGGCCAGCACCACCAACGCCAGCAAGAATGCTACTCGCCCTATCATGCGCTGCCTCCCGCGTAGCCCGTCTTGGTTGTAGGCGGCCGCGGTCCCGGTCCCTGTCGTTCGACCCGTCTATACCACGAAATTAGGGCCGCTGCGCCAACCATGATGGCGATTCCGGCCGCGCTGACCATGACGTGGGTCAGAACCCGGTTGGACACTTCGGTGAAAACGAAATGGCCGGCAAACGACAAAAACACGCCGAGACAGAAGATTTCCAGCGAATGCTGCCCGCAAGTGATCGCCGGCCAGCAGAGACGTGACCTGAGAAGTGGCCAGTCGCGCGGCACCAGCCATACGGTAATCACCGCCAGCGAGAGGAAGTGCAGGATGCGCAACACGTCGAGATTGGTTTTATCGATCGGGTAGATCGCCTCGCCGATGACTTTCGGCACGTAAGGGCCGAGCCACGGGAGGTACCAAGTCATCGCGATGGCGAAGGCGAACAGCAGATAGAGAATTGCCAACCCAATCACCACCGACGACGTGATCCAGTGACCGAGCCGCTTGGCGCCGCCGAGTGCGCACCATGCGCCGAACACGAACAACATCTGCCAGGCAAACGGGTTGAACGCCCAGGTACCCTGCGGATAGGCCGGAATGTTCCACTCGAACATCCAGGCCATCGCATAGAGGCCCGCCGAAGCAATCAGCGCCAGCGACGGAGCGCGTAGCAGCAGCCACAGGATCGGCGAGAACCAGAACAGCAGCACGATATAGAGTGGCAGCACATCCATGTTCACCGGTTTGAACTTCAGCAGCAGCGCCTGCATGATGGTGACATCGGGATTTTTGATAAAATCCAGCACGCCCATTTCTTCGCTGTAGAGCGGGTTGTCGAAACTCTGAGAGACGTAAGATATCTCGGCCAGATAAATCGCGAACAGGAACACGTGCGCGACATAAATCTGCCAGGTGCGTTTGAGCACGCGGGCGGTGGCGACGATGAAGCCGTTGCTCAGCATCGCGCGGCCGTAGACGAAGGCCGCCGTGTAGCCCGAGATGAAGACGAAGATTTCGGTGGCGTCGCTGAAGCCGTAATTCCGGATCGTGATCCAGCTCACCGCGTTGGACGGAATATGGTCGAGGAAGATCAGCCACAGCGCGATGCCGCGGAATAAATCGAGCCGCAGGTCGCGTTCGGTCGGTATCGGGGCGATCAATGGCTTTTCTTTCGTCCAGGCTTTCGGCCATACTCCCGAACCGGAAGCGAATAACAAGCCCAGCCCGCGTCAATTGTAAGGCATTAAGATGTACCGCGCCGTAACTCGCAAGATCGAGGTCACGGTGACGCCGCGCTTCTTGTCGGAGCGGTCGTCGCCGAGCAACGGCTATTATTTCTGGGCCTACACCATCGACATCGCCAATCGTGGGCTGGAGACGGTGCAGCTCAAGACGCGCCATTGGCGCATCACCGACGCCTTGGGCCGGCTGCAGGAGGTCAAAGGGCCGGGGGTGGTGGGCGAGGAGCCGACGCTCAAGCCGGGCGAGTCTTTTGAGTATACCAGCGGTGTGCCACTGCCCACGCCGTCGGGGTTCATGACCGGTACCTACGGTATGGTGTCGATGGCCGGTGAACATTTCGACATCGAAATCCCTGCCTTCTCGCTGGACTCGCCGGGCGGCGGACGGACCATCAATTAGCTGGCAGGCATCCCTTGAACCGCGCCAGCGCCTGGCGCGGCAGCACCGCCAGCACCGCGCCTTCCTGCGCAAAATCCTGCACCGCCTCGAGCGGCCCTTGCGGCATGGCCACGCAGCCGCTGGTGCCGGTCTTTCCGGCCAATTGCAGATGGATGAAGATGCAGGAGCCGGCGCGCGCTTTGCGGTCGGTCGGATAGTCGACCAGCAGCCCGCGGCGATAATCCGGCACGCGCGACATGTTCTCGTTGCGAACGTTGGGACCGATCCGATCGCGCCGGGTGATGGTATTGTAGGCCGGCGACGTCACATCGTTGACGCAGACCATGCCGTCGTCGACACGGACATAGTTCGGTACTTGCGAGGGGCTGAAGCCGAAACTCGGACCGATCTTGTAGAAACCCGCCGGCGCACGCTTGTCGCCCTCGACCTTCACCGGCTCGCCGCCTTTCGCGAATTTACGAAACGCATACGCCCAGCCGAGGCCTTTATGTCCAATCAGCGCCGTGGCCGGCCCACCGGCGACCTGCCATTGCGCATTCGGCGTATGGCGCTCGAACCGTTCGACGGTCGCGGTGGTGCTGTCGAGCTTATCGGCGGTGACCAGCACGAGACGCCGCGCCGACGCGAGTGGCTCCGGACAGCTTTGCGCGAGCGCCACCTGCGGCGCGAGCAACGCGATAATCACGAGAATGGCCGCGCGCATGTCTATTCCTTCGCGCCGACGTCGGCCGGCGCGAAAGCGTAATTCGCGCTGCAGAATTCACAGGTGACCGAAATCTTGCCATCCTCGACCATGTGGTCGCGATCGTCCTGCGAAAAGCTCTTGAGCATGCTCTCGACGGTATCGCGCGAGCACGAACATTCCGCGCGCACGTCGGTCGTCTTGAACACGCGCACGCCGGGCTCGTGAAACAGCCGGTAGGCCAGCCGCTCGCTGGAAATCTCCGGATCGATCAGTTCGATATCCTCGACCGTTTCCAGCAGCGCGCGACCCTGCACCCAGGCATCGTCCTCCGGCGCGGCGTGAACTTCGACGCCTTCCGGCGCGTTACCAGGATCGAGATCGGCGACCCGCGCGCGCTCTTCCGACTTCGGCAAGAACTGCAGCATGATGCCGCCGGCGCGCCAGCGATGACTGGCGCCGCCGGAGCCGGCGATCAATTCCTCCGCCACAGCCAGACGGACCCGCGTGGGGATCTGCTCCGAGCGCAGGAAATATTCGTGCGCCGCGTCTTCCAGCGTGCCGCCGTCGAGCGCGACCAGGCCTTGATAGCGACCGGTGTCGGGACCCTGATCGATCGTCATCGCGAGATGGCCTTTGCCGAGCAGCGCACCCGGCTCGGTCTTGCCGGCAGCGATCGCCGCGGCGATGCCCTCTTTGCCGAAACGCGCACAGGCCCGCACCTTGCCGGGCGTGGTGAAGTCCACGACCAAGAGGCCGACCGGGCCGTCCGTTTGCGTCTGCAAAATGAAGCGGCCGTCGATCTTGAGCGCCGAGCCCAGCATCACGGCCAGCACCACGGCTTCGCCGACCAGCTTGGCGACCGGCTCCGGATAATTGTGCTTCTCGAGAATCTGGTCGACCACCGGGCCGAGCCGCACGACGCGGCCGCGCAGATCGAGCGAGGCCACCTCGAACGGCAAAACCGTGTCGTCGGGGGTGGTCGAAGCCGGTGCGCGTGAGGGGATAGCGGTGGGATCGGTCATGAAGGGTGTATTCATCGGCCCTATGTAACGCTCAACGGCGAGATTTCGAGCCCCTTCTCTCTTGTCATTCCGGGGCGCGAAGTGAAACGAGCGAACCCGGAATCCATAATCACAGATCGGGGTTATGGATTCCGGGTCCACCGCTTCGCGGTGTCCCGGAATGACGGGTCATTACGCGTCGGCGTGCAAGCACCAGGCCAGCAGGCCTTTTTGGGCATGCAGGCGGTTTTCCGCTTCGTCGAACACCACCGATTGCGGCCCGTCCATCACCTCGTCGGTAACTTCCTCGCCGCGATGCGCCGGCAGGCAGTGCATGAACAAAGCGTCGGGCTTGGCCTTGGCCATCAGCGCGCCATTGACCTGGTAGCGCTTGAGCACATTGTGCCGGCGTTTCGCCTCGCGGTCGCCCATCGACACCCAGGTGTCGGTGACGACGCAATCGGCGCCCTTGACCGCGGCTTCCGGATCTTCGCCGAACTTGATGGCGGCGCCCGACGCCTTGACCCAGTCCATCAGCCGTTTTTTCGGCTTGAGTTCGGACGGCGTCGCCACGCGTAGATTAAAGTCGAAGCGTTCGGCGGCGTGCATCCACGACGCCAGCACGTTGTTGGCGTCGCCGGTCCAAGCCACGGTGCGGCCGCGGATCGGCCCGCGATGTTCCTCGAAAGTCATGACGTCGGCCAGCACCTGGCACGGGTGCGAGCGCCGCGTCAGGCCGTTGATCACCGGCACGGTGGCGTGAAGCGCCAATTCGGCGACCGCCTCATGGTCGAGAATGCGGATCATGATGGCGTCGACAAAGCGCGACAGCACTTTCGCGGTGTCGGCCAGCGTCTCGCCGCGGCCGAGCTGCATTTCCTGCGCGGTCAGGAGAATGGCCTCGCCGCCGAGCTGCCGCATGCCGACGTCGAACGAGACGCGGGTGCGGGTCGAGGGCTTGTCGAACACCATCGCCAATGTCTTGCCGGCGAGCGGCGCGATGAGCTTGCCCTTCTTGTGCTCGGCCTTCATGGCGCGGCTGTGGTCGATCATGCCCGCCAGCGCCGGCTTCGGGATGTCGGTCAGATCGAGGAAATGCCGCACGCCGTTGGTGGTCATGACGCCACCTTCTGCTTGTCAGCCCGCGCATGCGTCTGCGCCAGCTTCGTGCAGGCGCGATCGATGCGCGCCACGGCTTCGGCAATTTCGGCCTCGTTGATAATGAGCGGCGGCAACAACCGCACGACATTGTCGCCGGCGGCGACGGTGATCATCTTTTCGGCGCGCAATTCGTCGACCATCTCGGCGGCCGGCGGCACCATGCGCAACCCCATCAGCAAGCCTTCGCCGCGCACTTCCGCGATCACCGAGGCGTGGCGATCCTTGAGCTCGGCGAGCTTCTGCTTGAGCAGCAGCGCATTGTGTTTCACCTGCGCGAGGAAGCCGTCGGCGGTGACAATATCCAAGACCGCGTTGCCGCAGGCCATCGCCAGTTGATTGCCGCCGAAGGTCGAGCCGTGCGTGCCGGCCGTCATGCCCTTCGAGGCTTCAGTGGTGGCGAGACAGGCGCCGACCGGAAAGCCGGCGCCGATGGCCTTGGCGATGGTCATGATGTCGGGGGTGACGCCGGTGTGCTGATAGGCGAACAGATCGCCGGTGCGGCCGACGCCGGTCTGGATCTCGTCGAAAATCAACAAGAGCCCGTTGTCGTCACACAGCTTGCGAAGCGCGCGCAAAAAGTTATGCGGCACGACGCGCACGCCGCCCTCGCCCATCACGGGCTCGATCAGGATCGCGGCGGTCTCAGGCCCGATCGCCTTCTTGACCGCGTCGAGATCGATGAACGCGACCTGGTCGAAGCCCGGCATCGGCGGACCGAAGCCGTCGAGATATTTCTTGTTGCCGGTCGCAGCCAGCGCCGCGAGCGTGCGGCCGTGAAACGCGCCTTCAAACGTGACGATGCGGTAGCGCTCCGGCTTGCCGCTGGCAGACTGATATTTGCGCGCCATCTTGATCGCGCACTCCATGGCTTCCGCGCCGGAGTTCTGGAAGAACACCGTGTCGGCGAAAGTCGCCGCACAGAGCCGGTCGGCGAGCTTCTCGCCTTCAGGAATGCGGTACAAATTCGAAACGTGCCAGAGCTTTGAGGCCTGCTCGGTCAGCGCCTCGACCATGTGCGGGTGCGCATGACCCAGCGCGTTGACGGCGACGCCCGACGTGAAATCGAGGTAGCGATCGCCCGCGGTCGTGATCAGCCACACGCCTTCGCCCCGCTCGAAAGCGAGGTCGACGCGAGAATAAGTCGGCAATAGATGCGAGGTCACAGCCTTGGTCTTCCATCAAAACATTGCAGGCACATGATCTTAGCTGAAAACCGGTCACCATCCCGGGGCGGACCCAGGACACGCTTTCAAGATCAGGGGCGAGCCGAAATGAAATGTGCCGCCTCGCCGGGCGGCACTTTTGGCATTCTAGGACCGGACCTTGGCCTGTCAACAACCGGGTCAAAGGGGCCTCGCGCGCCGGAGTTCCACCGATTCGCGACTCAATGTTGCCGCAAGTCCCGATTCTATTGGAGAAAGCTGTTGGTAGGTGGGTTTTTAGCGCTTGCAAATGCTTGCGGGCGAGTCAACCCATAGTGTAGTTTTCCTGCCAGACGGTACGACATGTCGTGCGTGCTGGCACTGAATCCTGGTTCATCCTTGAAGGTCTGACGTTCAGGCGCGGAACATCCGCGCCCAGCGATCGGGGATGGATTCCGAATAAGGCTTTGAAAGCCTGGGGGAAAATTCGATGGGCTGGACTGAAGAGAGGGTCGCGCTGCTGACGAAGTTATGGGCTGACGGTCTGTCCGCCAGCCAGATCGCGGCCGAATTGGGCGGGATCACGCGCAATGCCGTCATCGGCAAAGTGCACCGCCTCGGCCTATCGGGCCGGGCCAAGAGCCCGTCCTCATCGGCGCCGCGGCCGCGCAAGGCGCGCTCCTCGGGCCACATGATGCGGGTGCAGCGGCCGCAGATGCGCGGCAACACGGCGCTGGCCTACGACTACCAGGAAGATCCGGAACCGGAGCTGATCGAAATTCCGGTCGAGCAGCGCAAGACGTTGCTTCAGCTCAACGAGAAGACCTGCCATTGGCCGGTGGGTGATCCGGGCAGCACCGAATTCTTCTTCTGCGGCGGCGAAGCCAACGACTCGCCGTATTGCAACTTCCATTCCCGCGTCGCTTATCAGCCGGCCTCAGACCGCCGGCGCGACAAGCGCCCGCCGTATCGGAGCTGATCGGCGCAGAGACGATGTTTGCGAAATGGCCGGGATTTTCCCGGCCATTTTTTTGACCGTGAGTGCGGCCCTCGATTCAAATTTCAAACAGCCAACGCTTCGCCGCCCGTATTCTTTGCGGCCGCGGGTAAGCCGTCGTCTGATTTCGTCCCCCTCGAAAAGCCGAGGGGATGGAGCACCGAGCGGCGCATCCATTCCGTATGTGCGCACACCGTTGCCAGTGTGCGACGCCTCTCGGCGCTCCATCGCGGCGTCTTACTACGCGCCGGGCCGCGCTTTTCACCAAGGTCCACCGGACCCTGGGTCAGCGAGCTCCTCGCAGGGGACCCTAGTGTCCCCGGGCGGTGCCCCGACGCCGCCCGGGTGCGGGGGGTACGTTCGTCCCCGCCCGCGGGCGCCGCATCCGGTCCCATCTTCGAAACGTCTCGCGAAGACGCCCCTCGGTGGATCGGACGGATATAATCCTAGTTATTATAGGATTGTTGTCAAGAGGTCCTTTTCCGCTCGTCCCCGCGAAGCGGGGACCCAGGGCGGCAAAGACAGTCTAGCCCGGAGCCCTGGATTCCCGCTTTCGCGGGAATGAGCGGACATTGGATGGCTCTATTCTTGCGGGTGCGAAATTAGTTCGCCCGGCCGAAGCGGTCGTCGAGCGCGTAGCCGGCGCCGCGGACGGTGCGGATCGGGTCCGGCACCTGGCCGCGGTTGATCGCCTTGCGCAGGCGGCCGACATGGACGTCGACGGTGCGCTCGTCGATATAGATCTCGCTGCCCCAGACGCCGTCGAGCAATTGCTCGCGCGAGAACACCCGGCCGGGACGCTCCATGAGGAATTCCAGCAGGCGATATTCGGTCGGCCCGAGATCGACGGCGCGGCCTGAGCGCGACACCCGCTTCTTTTCCCGGTCGAGTTCAATGTCACCGATCGAAAGCACGGTGGCGACGCGATCCGGGTTGGCGCGGCGCAGCAGCGCGCGCACGCGCGCCAGCAATTCCGGCACCGAGAACGGCTTGACGATGTAGTCATCGGCGCCGGTCGCGAGACCGCGCACCTTTTCGCTCTCCTCGCCGCGGGCGGTGAGCATGATGATCGGCAGTTGGCGGGTTTCCGGCCGGGCACGCAGGCGGCGGCACAGCTCGATGCCGGACAGGCCGGGCAGCATCCAATCCAGCACCACCAGATCGGGTGTGGTTTCCTTGAGCTTGGTGTCGGCGTCGTCGCCGCGCGCCGCGGTGTCGACCTCGTAGCCCTCCGCTTCGAGATTGTAACGGAGCAGCATGGTGAGCGGCTCTTCGTCTTCCACGATCAAAATGCGCGCGCTCATGAGTGTTCCTTATTGCGCATGATCTTATCCGAAAACCGCTTCACACTTTTCGGGATCATGCGCGCGCTATCTCTCACCGGCGACGAGCGCCGCGATGGTTGTGGTGTCGCCCTTCGGCCGCGGATCGGCGATCGGCCGGCCTTCGATGATATAATGCACCGACTCCGCGATGTTAGTGGCGTGATCGCCCATGCGCTCGATGTTCTTGGCGCAGAACATCAGGTGGATGCAGAAGGTGATGTTGCGCGGGTCTTCCATCATATACGTGAGCAATTCGCGGAACACGGAGGTGCAGACCGCGTCGATCTCCTCGTCGCCGCGCCAGACCGCCATCGCCTTGGTGACGTCGCGGCGGGCATAGGCATCGAGCACCAGTTTCATCTGGCTGAGCACAAGGTCGGTCATGTGCTCGACGCCGCGGATCAGCCTGGCCGGCGGAAACTCGTCATTAAGCGCGATCACGCGCTTGGCGATGTTCTTGGCGAGATCGCCGATGCGCTCGAGATCGTTGGCGAGCCGCAAGGCGCCGACGATGTCGCGCAGGTCCACCGCCATCGGCTGGCGACGGGCGATGGTCAGCACCGCCTTTTCCTCGATCTCGTGCTGCAACGTATCGATCATCAGATCGGCGACGGTGACGCGCTGCGCCAGCGCGCTGTCGCGCTTGGCCAACGCATCGACCGAATCCGCGACCTGCTTTTCGGCAAGCCCGCCCATCTCGGCGACCATCCGCGCAAGGTCCTGCAGGTCGCCGTCGAACGCCTTGGCGGTGTGCTGTTCGTTCATCTGTTCATCCTCACTTCGTAAGACGCGATCAGCCGAAGCGACCGGTGATGTAGTCCTGGGTGCGGCGATCGTTCGGCGTGGTGAATATCTTCGTCGTTTCTCCGAACTCGACCAACTCGCCGAGATACATGAAGGCGGTGTAGTCCGAGACGCGCGCGGCCTGCTGCATGTTATGCGTGACGATCACCAGCGTGTAGTCGTCCTTTAACTCGTCGATCAGCTCTTCGATCTTGGCGGTGGAAATCGGGTCGAGCGCCGAGCACGGCTCGTCGAGCAGGATCACCTCGGGCCGCACCGCGACGGTGCGCGCGATGCACAGCCGCTGCTGCTGACCGCCGGACAGCGACTGGCCGTTGGCGCCGAGCTTGTCCTTGACCTCGTTCCACAAGGCGGCGCGCTCGAGGGCGCGCTGCACGCGGCCGTCCAGCTCCGACTTTGGCAGCTTTTCATAGAGGCGAATACCGAAGGCGATGTTCTCGTAGATGGTCATCGGGAACGGCGTCGGCTTCTGGAACACCATGCCGACTTTGGCCCGCAGCAGATTGAGGTCCTGCGACGGATCCAGGATGTTCTCGTTGTCGAGCCGCACGTCGCCGGTTGCGCGCTGGTTAGGATAGAGGTCGTACATGCGGTTGAGGACGCGCAGCAGCGTGGACTTGCCGCAGCCGGACGGACCGATGAAGGCGGTGACCTTGCCCTGATACAGCGACACATTGACGCTCTTCAGGGCGCGATGGTCGCCGTAGAAGAAATCGAGATTGCGGACGGTCACCTTGTCGGTGAGGTCGCCGGTCTGCGCGGCGGTGTGCGTGACGGTTGGTACAGTGAACGATGCGACGCTGTTCATGACGATTTGCTCTGTGCCCCGAGGAAGCGGGCGATGATGCTCAAGGCAAGCACCGCCAAGGTTATGATCAGCGCGCCGGTCCAGGCCAGATCCTGCCAGTCCTTGTAGGGGCTGAGCGCGAACTGGAAGATGACGACGGGCAGACTCGATACCGGAGCGTTCATATCGAGGCTCCAGAACTGATTGTTCAGCGCGGTGAACAGCAGCGGCGCGGTCTCGCCGCTGATACGCGCAATCGCCAGCAGCACGCCGGTAATCATGCCAGCCCGGGCAGCGCGGTAAGCAACGCGGCGGATCATCAGTGAGCGCGGCAGTCCGATCGACGCGGCGGCCTCACGCAACGTATCCGGGACCAGGATGAGCATGTCCTCGGTGGTGCGCACCACCACCGGCACCACGATCACCGCCAGCGACATGGCGCCGGCCCAGCCGGAGAAATGGCCCATCTGCGCCACCATGATCTCGTAGATGAACAGACCGATGACGATCGATGGTGCGCTGAGCAGGATGTCGTTGATAAAACGCACCACCGACGACAGTTTGTCGTAACGGCCGTACTCGGCCATGTAAGTGCCGGCGAGGATGCCGAGCGGCGTACCGACGGCGACCGCGAGAGTCGTCATGACCAGGCTGCCGACGATCGGGTTCAGCAAGCCGCCGGCTGCGCCGGGCGGCGGCGTCATTTCGGTGAACACGGCCAGCGACAGGCCGCCGAAGCCGTTCCACAGCAGAACGGCAAGTACCAGCACCAGCCAGGTGAGGCCGAACGCGGTCGCGGCGAAGGCCAGCCCCATAGTGATGACATTCTTGCGGCGGCGTTTGGCGTAAAGCGGAGAAGAGGCGCCCGATAACATCGTCATGATCAGGCCCCCACCCGCGCGTTAAGCCGCATCAGCATCAAGCGCGCGAAGGCGAGCACGATGAAGGTGATGACGAACAGGATAAGACCGAGTGCGACCAGCGACGACGTATAGAGATCGCCGACCGCCTCGGTGAATTCATTGGCGATGGTGGCCGAGATGGTGGTGCCGGGCGCCAGGATCGAGCCGGAGATGCGGTGCGCGTTGCCGATCACGAAGGTCACCGCCATGGTCTCGCCGAGCGCGCGGCCGAGGCCAAGCATGACGCCGCCGATGACGCCGACGCGGGTGAACGGCAGCACCACGTAGCGCGCCACTTCCCAGGTAGTGCAGCCCAGCCCATAGGCCGCTTCCTTGAGCACTGGTGGCACGGCTTCGAACACGTCGCGCGAGATCGAGGTGATGAAGGGCAGCACCATGATGGCGAGGATCAGCCCGGCGGTCAGGATGCCGATGCCGTAGGGCGGGCCGGCGAACAGATTGTTCAGGATCGGGATCGGGCCGAACACGTCGATCAGGAACGGCTGGACATATTGCTGGAGGAACGGCGCGAACACGAACAGGCCCCAGATGCCGTAGATGATGCTGGGAATGCCGGCGAGCAGTTCGATGGCAATGCCGACCGGCCGGCGCAGCCACATCGGGCACAGTTCCGTCAGGAACAAAGCAATGAACAAGCCGACCGGCACGGCGATCAGCATGGCGATGATCGATGTCACGACGGTGCCGTAGATCGGCGCGATGGCGCCGAATTTCTCGGTGACGGGGTTCCAGGATTCCTCGTAAAGGAAGCTAAACCCGAAAGCGCGCATGGCCGGCCACGAGCCGTACACCAGCGAAAAGATGATGCCACTGAGAATGATCAGAACCGAAATGGCGGCGGCGCGCGTGATATGGCGGAACGCTGTATCGCCCAAGCGCAGACGCCGGAGGACCTTGGCCCTGTCGACTTTTTCGGTGGCCGACATGGCCCCGCCCTGAAACGCAATATCAACCACGGGTCGCCTCCCAGGGGACTGCATCCGACTCTCCATTGGGCCTGACCGTTCAGGAGAGCCACTCAAGCGGCGTTGCAGCCGCAAAACAAGCCACCATGTCTATGGCGGTGGACAAGGAAAGGGCGCCCTGGAACAGCGCCCTTTCCCTGCGGTTGTCGTACTAGTTGGTCAGCAGCGGCTTGCCGCTCGCGTCCTTGACCTCTTTGGTCCAGTACTTCTGGACGTCAGTGACGACCTTGTCCGGCATCGGAACGTAGTGCAGTTCCTCGGCCGCCTTGGCGCCCTTCTTGTAGGCCCAGGCGAAGAACTTCAGCGCTTCGCCCGTGGCGGCGGTGTCGGACGGCTGCTTGTAGAGCAGGATCCAGGTTGCCGCCGTCATCGGCCAGGAGTTTGCGCCGGGCTGGTTGGCCAGGATCACGCCGAAGCCGGGCTGCGAATTCCAGTCGGCATTGGCGGCCGCGGCCTGGAATGCTTCCGACGTCGGAGACACCGTCTTGCCGTCCTTGTTGACCATCTTGGTGTGGGTCAGCTTGTTCTGCAGGGCGTAGGCATACTCGACGTAGCCGATCGCGCCTTTGGTGTTGCCGACGTTGTTGGCGACGCCTTCGTTGCCCTTGGCGCCGATGCCGGCCGGCCACTGCACCGACGTGTTGACGCCGACTTTCGACTTCCAGTCCGCGCTCACTTCCGCGAGATAGTAAGCGAAGTTGTAGGTGGTGCCCGATCCGTCCGAGCGATGCACGATGGCGATCGCCATGTCCGGCAGCTTGGCGCTCGGATTGAGCTTCTGGATCGCGGCGTCATTCCACTTCGTGATGTCGCCGAGGAAAATCTTGGCCAGCGTCGGACCGTCGATGGTCAGATCACCCGGCTTGATGCCATCGAGGTTCACGACCGGCACGATGCCGCCCATGACCATCGGGAATTGAACGAGGCCGGATTCATCGAGCTCTTTGCCCGGAAGCGGCGCGTCGGTGGCGCCGAAGGTGACGGTCTTGGCCTTGATCTGCTTGATGCCGCCGCCGGAACCGATCGACTGATAGTTCAGCCCGTTACCGGTTTCCTTTTTGTAGGCGTCGGCCCACTTGGCGTAGATCGGATAGGGGAACGTGGCGCCGGCACCGGAAATGTCAGCGGCGTTGGCTGGTACAAAAGCGGCGGCGGCGATCATGCCGGCGGCGGCCAATGTGGTCCAATGTTTCAAGGGGTCTCTCCATGTTTGCGGGCCTTCGGCGATCCTCAGACCCTTGCCTCAAGGCCTGACCTAGGTGCCGCACGTCACCGTTCTATGAAGGTTCTGTGACAGTCGCATGACAGCGCAAGCGTTTGATTTTTAAGGCGTTTCTGCGCTCGGCCCGGAATCGCCGGTGCGTAAGGGCAGATGCATGATGAAGTTGGCGCCCTGCCCCAGCGTGCTCTCGATGGAGAGCCTGCCGCCGTGCCGATTGAGCACGTGTTTGACCAGCGCCAGGCCCAAACCGGTGCCGCCCTGGGCGCGGCTGTCGGCGACGTCGACCCGATAGAACCGCTCGGTCAGGCGCGGCAAGTGTTCCGGCGCGATGCCGGGGCCGAAGTCGCGGACCGCGATGCGCGCCTCCGGCGTGCCGGCGCGGGTCTGGGCGCGGAATAGCGAGATATCGACGCGCTTGCCGGCCTCGCCGTATTTCAGCGCGTTCTCGACGAGGTTTTCCAGCGCGCGGATCAACTCGTCCCGGTCGCCGAGGACGACGAGCGAATTTTGCGGCGTCTCGAGCTTGATCGCGACATCGCGGTCGCGCGCCAGCGTCTGCAGGCCGTCGGCGACCTGGCGCACGATCGGCGCCAGGTCGACCGGGATGTTCGGCTGCAGATGCGCGTTGAGCTCGATGCGCGACAGCGACAGCAGATCGTCGATCAGGCGCGCCATGCGCGCGGCCTGCTGCTGCATGATGCCCAGGAATTTCTCGCGCGCGACGGAATCGTTCTTGGCCGGGCCCTGCAAGGTTTCGATGAAGCCGAGCAGCGCCGCCAGCGGCGTGCGCAGTTCGTGGCTGGCATTGGCGACGAAGTCGGCGCGCATTTCCTCGACGCGGCGCAGCGGCGACAGATCGTTGAACGTCATCAGCAGAATATCGGCGCGCCCATTGGCGACGGCCGCAAGCTTGACCGGCACCACGAAGGCCTCAAACCAGCGGTCGAGCGGCACGCGCTCGAAGAATTCGACGCGTTGCGGCGCGCGGCTCTTGCTGGCGCGGCGGACCGCATCGACCAGTTCCGGCATGCGCAGGCTGATCAGAGCCGGCTCGCCTTGGCGCAGCGCCGGCGCGATGGCGCGGGCGGCGGCGTTGAAGGCGATCACGACGCCGTCGGAATCCAGCACGATCGCCGCGCTCGGCAGTCCGCCGATCAAGGATTCGATGAGCGGGGCCTGCGGATGTTCGCCGCGAAGGCTGGTCTGCGGCGTGCCACGCTGGTTGTTCGCAGCGCTGCCTTGACCGGCCAAAGCCTGCCAGGCGCCGCGCAGCCGGCTTGTCCAAGTATTACGCTGGTCGTCTCCTAGAGCCATCCATCAACCGGCATCGGTTTTTCGCGCCTCGATCTCGGTGCGGATCGGCGCGGTCACCGTCCTCACCGCTGTCAGTTCGGCTTTTTCGTGCTTGCCGTGCATGTTCAGCCATACTTCGCGGATGCCGAGGATGGTCAGCGCCAGGGCAAACGGCACTAAATAATACAGCACACGGAACAGCAGCAGCCCGGCCAGCACGTGCTCCTTGTCGAATTGCCACAACGCCACCAGCATGGCGGCGTCGAACACGCCAAGGCCGCCGGGCGCATGGCTGGCGAAGCCGAGCAGCGTCGCCGACACGAACACCACGGCGACCGTGATGAAACCGATATTCGGCTCGCTCGGCAGCAGCATGTACATCGCCAGCGCGCAGCAGGTGAGATCGACGATGCCGATGGCAATCTGCAGCAGCGTGTTCGGCCCGTGCGGCAGCTTCACGGTCCATTCGCCGCGTCCGATCTCACGCGGCGCACTCCAGACCCAGCCGACGTAGCAGGCCAGGATGAACAGCAGCGCAAAACCGATGCAGCGGTTGGCCAATGGCGGCAATTGGTCGATGGCGCCCGCGGCTTCGGGGTGGATGCTGACGCCCAGGCCCAGCACGGTGACATTGCCCAGCCAGAATGTCAGGCCGGAGAGGAAACAGATTTTCGCGACCTCGACGGCATCGAGCCCGTAAAACGAATAGATGCGGTAGCGCACCGCGCCGCCGGTGAAGACCGTGGCGCCGACATTGTGACCGATCGAGTAGCTGGTGAAACCGGCCAGCGCGGCGATGCGGTAGGGAATTTCCTTGTGGCCGATGTTGCGCAGAGCGAACCAGTCATAGAACGTGAGCGTGAAATAGCCGCCGGCCACGAACAACGCAGCGGCGGCGATGTGGCGCGGATTGGTCGCACTGACCGCCGTGTAGACGTCGTTGTGGTCGATGCCGCGCAACATGCGGACAAGCACCACCACCGCGGTAGCGATGATGGCGACGCTTAAAAATACTCCGATGCGATTCCAGCCGATCTTGTTCTGGATAAAAAGCGCCGCGGCACGCAACGAATTCAGCATCTTTCCTCCGGCGTCCGGTCTCGGTGTGCCCGAAATCGGCTCCTCATGCGCGTGCAGGTTCTCCCGGCCAAGAGACCCTTGCGCGCCACGCGTCCCACCACGCGATTTTTACCCAGTAGCAGAACTCGCAATCCGAGGCGAGTGCACTGTCCTAGGCCGTCCCGATTTGTTAGACTGCCGCAGCCAGCGGCCAGCGATCACGGTTCAACCGGGACGTAAGAATTCAACGGCAAAGGGAGTCCAGTCCATGAGCGAAACCGAGCACGCGAGTTCCCACGATCTCGACTTGCCACGACGCGGCATCCTGAAAGCCGCCGGCATTGGCGTCGGCGCCGGTCTGATGGCCGGCCTGGTGACGCCTGCTGCGGCGGCCGAGCCTTCCGGGAACATCTGGAGCGCGGAATATTGGGCGAACAAAGGCGGCGTGAAGCTCAATCTGTGGCGCAAGCGCCTGGGCGCGCCAAAACCTGGCGCGGCTGCCTTGCCGGTGGTGTTCCTCGTGCACGGCTCGTCCAACTCGGCGCGCTCGTCCTACGACCTGACTGTGCCCGGCAAGGGCGAATATTCAATGATGAACGTGCTGGCGCGCTACGGCTACGACGTCTGGACCATGGACCATGACGGCTATGGCTATTCGGGTTCGTCCGGCAACAGTTCCGACATCGCCAGCGGCGTCGAGGATCTCAAAGCCGCGACGCCGGTGGTGATGAAAGAGACCGGCCAGCAGAAGGCGCATTTCTACGGCACTTCGTCCGGCGGCATCCGCGCCGCCGCCTTTGCGCAGGCGCAGCCGCAAAGCGTCGGACGGCTGGCGTTGTCGGCCTTCACCTATAAAGGCGACGGCGCCGAAGAGATTGGGCGGCGGCGCAAGAACATCGACGCGCTGCGCGCAAATCCGCGCCGCAAACGCGACGCCGCGATGATCCGCTCGATCTTTTCCCGCGACGGCTATCCGCAGGGCTACGACGCGGCGGTGGCCGAAGCGATCATCGCCGACGAAGCGAAGTTCGGCGATACGATCCCGAGCGGCACCTACGTCGACATGGCGGCGAATTTGCCGATCGTCGACCCCAAGAAGGTGCTGTCGCCAGTGCTGATGCTGCGCGGCGAGTTCGACGGCAACTCGACCAATGACGACCTGCTCGACTTCTACCGGCAACTGCCGAACGGCGAGCGCCAGTTCGTCATCCTACCGAAGACGGCGCATGCGGTCGGCTATGGCGTCAACCGCCACTTGCTGCATTATGCCGTGCACAACTTCCTGAGCGCGCCGGAGCCGGTGGGGGCGTAACCAAGCGCCAACCCAGTCACGCCAACGCGTGTCCACTATGCGCGAGCGCGTATCGCTCGTCCATATTTCGCGCGGTCAAATCTTCCCTGAGATGTTCTCGTTGCGCTCTGCCAGTTGGTGAGGCAGTAACGGCGCGCGACGTTCTTCGCAGGAGGAAGACTTGGATCTCGGGCTCAAAGACAGAGTTGCAATCATTACCGGCGGCAGCCGTGGCATCGGCCATGCCTGCGCCAAGGAACTGCTCGCGGAGGGCGCCATCGCCGTCCTCGTCAGCAAGAGTCCCGACAGCAACGCCGCCGCGGTGCGCGAATTTGAGAAAACCTACCCCGGCCGTGTCATCGGCATTCCCACCGACGTCAATGATGATGTCGCGATCGGTGCGATGACCGAGCAGGTCTTCGCCAAGTTCGGCCGCATCGACATCCTGATCAACGCGGCGGCGACGGTCATTCCGCAAGATTTCTTCAAAATGGACGATGCCCATCTGACCAGCCTGCTGGATCAGAAATTCAACGCGGCGGCCCGTTGCATTCGTCACGTGGTGCCTCATATGCGCAAACGTAAATGGGGCCGCATCATCAACGTGTCCGGCCTCGCCGGCCGCCAACCGCATTTCACGGTTGTCCCTGCCGCGCTCAACAATTCGGCCATGCTCAACTTGACCAAGGCGCTCGCGGTCGAACTGGCCAAGGACGACATCCTGATCAACGCCGTGGTGCCCTACATTATCGATACCGAGCGCCAGACCGAGACGATGACAGAATGGGCGCAGATGACCGGTCAGCCCGAGGCTGAAGTGCGCCAGCAGCGCATTTCGAAGGTGGCTGTCCGCCGCATGGGCCGCCCGGACGAGGTCAGCGCCGTGGTCGCCTTCATGGTGTCGGAACGGGCGAGCTACGTGGTCGGCACCGCCTGGTATGTCGACGGCGGCGGCGCGTTCACGCTCTGACACGAACTTGAAAACAAGCTAGCCTCCCCGAAGAACAGCGAATGGAAATTCCATGAACATCCCACGCCGCCGATTTCTCCAGCTTGCCGCCGGCGCCGCCGCGCTTCCCGCGGCGACGCGCTTCGCATCGGCTCAAGCTTTTCCGGCACGGCCGGTGCATCTCGTCGCCGGCTTTGCGGCCGGCTCCGCCTCCGACATCAATGCGCGGCTTGTCGGTCAATGGCTGTCGGAGCGGCTCGGCCAACCTTTCATCGTCGATAATCGCGCGGGCGCCGGCGGCAATATCGCGACCGAGTTCGTCGTGCGGGCGCCGGCCGACGGTTACACGCTGCTCTATACGTCGACCGCGATCGCCATCAATGAGACGCTCTATGCCGGCAAGCTGAGCTTCAACGCTCAAAAGGATCTTGCGCCGGTCGCGGGCGTGGTGCGCACGCCGGTCGTGATGGAGGTCAATCCCGATTTCCCGGCCAAGAACGTCGCCGAATTCATCGCTTACGCCAAGGCCAATCCGGGCAAGGTGAACTTCGCGACCATCGGCGCCGGCAGCCTCCAGCATCTGTGCGGCGAGTATTTCAAGATGACGACCGGGATCGACATGGTGCCGGTGCACTATCGCGGCGCGGCGCAGGCCATCCCCGATCTCATGGCCGGCCGCGTCCAGGTCATGTTCGACATCGTCGTTTCGTCGCTGTCGTACATCAACGCCGGCCAGCTCCGGCCGCTGGCGGTCGCCACGCCCGCACCGCATGAACTGCTGCCGGGCATCCCGACGATCGGCGAAACCCTGCCCGGCTTCGGCGCCGGCGGCTGGCAGGGCGTCTGCGCGCCGAGCAAGACACCGGCCGACATCGTCGACATGCTCAATCGGGAAATCAATACGGTGCTTGCCGATCCGAAATTAAAAACACGGCTCGTCGAGCTTGGTGGTCAACCGACGCCCGGCACGCCGGCGGACTTCGGCAAGTTCATCGCATCCGAAACCGACAAATGGGGCAAGGTGGTGCGCGAAGCCGGCCTCAAGACGGATTGAGCGCGCTCATAGCCGCGCCGGAGCCTGTATCGGCGACCTGACGTTGCCGCGATGTAATGGAACGAGCCAGCCCCTCAGGCATTGTTGGATATTAGACAAATCCAATCGGAGGCTGCCATGAAAAAGTTTTTGGCGATTGCTGTGATTACCGCCGGCATTACGATGGTGCCAGTACTTGCGAGCGCACAAGAACGGATTGGGGACGGCCTGATGGGTGCCGGTGCCGGCGCGTTGGTCGGCGGGCCCGTCGGCGCGGTGGCTGGCGGCGTGATCGGTTACACGTCCGGACCGCATATTTCGCGGGGCCTCGGCTTCCACCGGCACTACCGCCATCGGCACTACTCGTACCGCAATGGCCACCGCGTATCCGCACGCTAATTAGGACGGCTGAACCAACTAATCAAAAAAAGGCCGGCGAGGCATTCTCGCCGGCCTTTTTGCCGACACAGGCGGCGATAAATTCCATCGCAAATCCTTGTGACCCTGCGCTCGGCTTAACCAGCAACAAAGAACTCGCGCAGCGCGGCGGTGGTTTCCACCGGCGCTTCCTCGTTGAGATAATGTCCGCTCGGCACCGTCTTGGCGGCGACGATGTTGGAGGCATATTTCTTCCACACCTCGCCGGGTGACGGCTTGGTGCGCGAGACGCCGCCGGTCGCGCCCCACAGGATCAGCGTCGGCATGCCGATTTTGCGGCCGGCGTCGAAATCCTTGTCGTCGTGGACGAGATCGATGCTGGCGGCGGCGCGGTAATCCTCGCAGATGGCGTGGATGGTTTCCGGGTTGCGGAAGCAGCGCTTGTAATTCTCAAGGGCAACGGGATCGAAGAAGCTCAGGCCCTGCTTGGTCTTCGCCAGCTTCTTTTCGATGAACCAATCCGGATCGGCGCCCATCATTTTCTCCGGCATCGGCGCCGGCTGGATGTTGAAGAACCAGTGCCAGGAGAACTTGGCCCAGTCGAACGTGATGTTTCGATAGAGATAATGCTGCGGGATGATGTCCATGATCGCGGCGCGCAGCACCTTCTCGGGATGATCGAGGCACATGCGGTGCAGTACGCGGCCGCCGCGGTCGTGACCGGCGACGTAGAATTTGTCGTAGCCGAGCGCCGCCATCACCTCGACCTGGTCCTGCGCCATGGCGCGGAACGAATAGCCGGCATGGTCGTCGCCGCCCGGCGGCTTTTCGGAATCGCCGTAGCCGCGCAGATCGGTCAGCACCACGGTGAATTCCTTGGCCAGCGTCGGCGCCACCTTGGACCAATGCATATGGTTGAACGGATTGCCGTGCATCAGCAGCAGCGGCGGCCCGTTGCCGCCGACGACGGTGACGATGCGCGCGCCGCTGGTCTGGGTTTCTGAACGCTTGAAGCCTTCGAGCATCGTTCTTGCCTTTGTTCTTTCCATTCACCTCTCCCCGCCTGCGGGAGGGAAAAACTAAATCCCGAAATACTCCGAATATTTCTTCTTGAGCTCCTCGGTCGCGGCTTCCTGTGCCATCGGATCCGACGGCAACAGCTTGATCGCGGATAGCGGGGTGCGGCCGGCCTTTTCCTTCACGTCGGGATGGAACGAGCGCAGTCCAGCAGTGTCGACCAGATATTGCTGGTTCTCGCGCGAGAACATGTGGCTGATGAACAGCTTGGCGGCGTTCGGGTGTGGCGCGTTCTTGACGATGGCCTGGCAGGAAGGAACGAACGGCGTTCCCTCGCTCGGATAGACGAGGGCGATCGGCGCGCCGCCTTCCATGAGCTGAATATAGACATATTCGTTACCGTCGGCGCCCACCGCGCGTTCGCCGAGCGCCAGTTTCTTCGGCGGCTCGGTGGACGATTGCACCTGCAGCACCTTCTGCTTGCCGAGCTTTTCGAAATAGCCCCAGCCGATCGCGTTCACGGTCTGGAACGTCGAGGTCACGATGGCGCCCGAGTAGCTCGGATGCCCCTTGACGATCTTGCTCATCCATTTCGGGTCGAGCAGGTCGGCGAAACTCTTGGGCGCATTTTCCGGCTTTACCAGGTTCGTGTTGTAGGCGATCGGCTCCAGCGTGAAGCGCACGCTGGCATAGGTGCCGTCCGGATCGCGCTCGGAGGCCGGATATTTCAACTGTTCGGCCGGGACGAAGGGTTCGAGAATGCCCTGCTTTTTCCAGCTCAGGAAATGCGCCTGATCGGTGCTGTCGATCACATCGACGGTGAAGATGTTGGCGGCGCGTTCCTGGCCAAGCCGCTGGAAGATGCGCTCGCTGCCGGTGCGTTCGACCTGCACGGTGATGCCCGGATATTTTTTCTCGAATTCCTTGGCGAGGCCCTGGGCGACTTTCACATCGATCGCCGTGTAGAACGTGACCTTGCCTTCCTTGGTCGCCGCCGCGATCAACTCCGGCGTGATCGGCGTCGGTGCCGGCGGCGCGGCCAGAGCCGGCCCTGCCAACAGAGCGAACGCGCCGGCCACGATGGCGGCGCGCATAGTGGATGCAATTGTCATGACGTCCTCCTTGACTTGGCGCCATGACGAGCTCTCGCACGGCCGCTTATGACGGCAAGC
>Ga0193699_10000067_pt1 | contig 50348 bp, 55 predicted proteins | sample L3c2metaG_FD_160095 | JGI IMG/M metagenome (GOLD analysis project Ga0193699, IMG submission 160095) | Soil microbial communities from a riparian zone of the East river system, Colorado, United States - L3c2 | ecosystem: Environmental > Terrestrial > Soil > Riparian zone | place: USA: East...
GGTGTCCTTGCATTGCAAATGGAATGAGGAACATCGGGCAGGGGGAGGCGTTGTCTGCGGAGTTCCCTTTAGCAGGAGGCGACCATGAAGCTCAATGTGCTTAAGACTGAAGTTCTTGCTCTCGCGTTGGCGGCGACCGCCTTTGGCGCGATTGCCGCGAATGCCCAGACCACCGTCATCGAAGAACGGCGCGATCCGTCGGTGACGATCCAGACCGAACGCCCGGCTTCCAGCACCACGACGGTGAAGGAACACGACGGTCTGCTCGGCGAAAAGAAGACCATCACCAAAGAGACCACCGGCTCCGGCGACTGCACCAACAAGACGGTGCACAAGGAAGGCCTGATGGGCGACAAGACCGTCAGCAAGACCACCTGCGACTGACGCCGGTTGAGCGGTATCGAACTGGAAAAGGCCGAGCGGTGCGCGACCTTTTTCGGCTTGCGCGCGTATGTGGAACCTCTGCCGCGGCCGCGCGTTGACAGCCGAGCATTCAAGGCGAATGCAGGAGGGCGATATGCAGTTCAGGATTATGACTTTGGCGCTGGCCGCGACCGCGTTCAGTTCGCTCAGTGCTTACGCGCAGACCACGATTATCGAAGAGCGGCGTCCCGGCGTTGTGATCGAAGAGCGCCGTGCGCCCGTTGTGATCGAACAGCGGCCGGTCATCGTCGAGCCGGCGCCATCGACCAGCGTCACGACGCAGGAGCGCGGCGGCTTCCTCGGCACGGAAACGCGCAGCACGACCACCACGACAGGCACCGGGCCGACTGGCGATTGCGCGACGCGCAGCGTGCGGCAGGAAGACCTGCTCAGCTCGAAAACGACCGTTCGCACCGACTGTCAGTAAAGTTGCGTAGCGGTAGAGTTGCGTAACGTGTGAAAGAAAAAGGCCGCCTGCGAAGGCGGCCTTTTTTTGTTGTCGTTCACTCCGCTCATTCCCGCGTAAGCGGGAATCCAGTTCTTTGGCTCTGGGTCCCCGCTTTCGCGGGGACGAACGGATAATGTCTTACGCCGCCTTCTTTTCCAGATCGGTCTTCCACTGACCGAGTGCGGCAAGGCTGTTCATCTTGGCGCGATGATTGAATGCCGCCTGCGCGGCGCCAACATTATCGGCTTTGCCGGCCCAGGCCTTCTGCGGCGCGGCCTGCAATGCGCGGCCGTAGGAGAAGGTCAGCGCCCAGGGCAGATTGCCGATCTTGTTCATGGCGTCGAGATTGGCCGTGGCCTCTTCGTCGGTCTGGCCGCCCGACAGGAAAGCGATGCCCGGCACCGCGCCCGGCACGCAATTTTTCAGAACGCGTACGGTCGCCTCGGCAACCGCGTCGTACGTCGCGCGGGTCTTCGAACCTTTGCCCGGCACGATCATGTTCGGCTTGAGCACGATGCCTTCGAGCGCGACCTTGGCGTAGAACAATTCCTGGAAGGTTTCCTTGAGAATCCAGGTCGTGACCTTCTCGCACGTATCCATGTCGTGGTTGCCGTCCATCAGCACTTCCGGCTCGACGATCGGCACAATCTGTGCCGCCTGGCACAGCGCGGCGTAACGCGCCAGCGCATGCGCGTTGGCGTGGATGCAGTCATAGCTCGGGATGCCGGCGCCAATGTCGATCACCGCGCGCCACTTCGCGAAGCGCGCACCCTGGTCGTAATATTTCGGCAGCCGGTCGGCGAGTTTGTCGAGCCCGACGGTGACGACTTCGCCCGGGCAATTCGGCAGCGGCTTGACCCCTTCGTCGACCTTGATGCCGGGCAGTGCGCCGGACTTCTTGATCAGCTCGACCAGCGGCGTGCCGTCCTTGGCCTTCTGCCAGATGGTCTCGTCATAGAGGATGACGCCGGAGATGTGGTTCTTCATCGCGTCGGCAGTGCGGAACATCAGCTCGCGATAATCGCGGCGATTGTCCTCGGTGTTTTCGGTCTTAATGGCATCAAAGCGTTTGCCGATCGTGCCGGTCGACTCGTCGGCGGCGAGAATACCTTTGCCCGGCGCGACCATGGCCTGCGCGACTTTGTTCAATTCATCGAGATTCATCATTCCCTCCATTGCACCCCGCCCCGGGATGGCAGCATTCAAATCATTTTATGCGCAACACCTCGACCCCGGGCAAGGGCTTGCCCTCAAGCCATTCCAGGAAGGCGCCGCCGGCCGTCGAAACATAGGTGAAGCGGTCAACCACGCCCGCGACGTTGAGGGCGGCCACGGTGTCGCCGCCGCCCGCTACCGTAACAAGTTTGCCGGCTTGCGTGAGTTCCGCCGCGGCTTTCGCGACTTCGACGGTTCCGGTATCGAACGGTTCCATCTCGAAGGCGCCGAACGGGCCGTTCCAGACCAGCGTCTTGGCCCGCGCCAGCACCGAGATCGCCTGCTCGATGCTTTTCGGCCCGATATCCAGGATCATGTCGGCGTCGCCGACATGATCGACATCGACCACGCGCGACGGCGCATGGGCCTCGAATTTTTCCGCCACCACGGCGTCGACCGGCAGCACGATCTCGCGCTTGGCCGCCTTGGCCTGGTCCATGATCTTCTGCGCGGTGTCGAGCAGGTCGCGTTCGACCAGCGAGCGGCCGACCGCTTTGCCCTGCGCCATCAGGAAAGTATTGGCCATGGCGCCGCCGATGATCAGCACGTCGACCTTGGCCAGCAGATTGCTCAAGAGATCGAGCTTGGTGGAAATCTTGGCGCCGCCGACGATCGCCACGACCGGACGCGTGGGCTTGTCGAGCACCTTCTCGAAGGCTTCGAGTTCGGCCTGCAGCGTACGCCCGGCGTAAGCCGGCAGCACGTGACTCAGGCCTTCAGTCGAAGCATGAGCGCGGTGCGACACCGAGAACGCGTCGTTGACGAACAGATCGCCGAGTCTGGCAAGCTGCGCGACGAATGCCGGATCGTTCTTTTCCTCGCCCGGATAAAACCGCGTGTTCTCCAGGCAAAGGATGTCGCCGTTGCGCATGGCCGCTACCGCGCGCTCGGCTTTCTCGCCGACGCAGTCGTCGACGAACTTGATCGGGCGCTTGATGGTATGCGCGACTTCGGCGGCAACCGGCTTCAGCGATTGGCTGGCGTCGCGGCCCTTCGGCCGGCCGAAATGCGACAGCAGGATCACCTTGGCGCCCTTGTCCGCGAGTTCCGTGATCGACGGCGCGGCGCGCTCGATGCGGGTGGCGTCGGACACGACGCCGTTCTCGTAAGGCACGTTAAGGTCGACGCGCATGAGCACGCGTTTGCCCTTCACGTCGGCATGGTCGAGAGTGCGAAACGCGTTGCTCATGAGCGGCCCCCGTCGCTCGTTCGCTACAGCAGCTTGCCCATCGCCACGGCGGTATCCGACATGCGGTTGGAGAAGCCCCACTCGTTGTCGTACCACGACATCACGCGCACGAACGTGCCGTCCATCACCTTGGTCTGGTCCATGTGGAAGATCGAGGAGCGCGGGTCGTGGTTGAAGTCGAGCGAGACGTTGGGTTCGTTGGTGAAGCCGAGGATGCCCTTGAGCTGCTGGCCGGCGGCGCGCTCGATGGCGCCATTGATTTCGGCAACGGTGGTCGCCTTCTTGGCGACGAACTTGAAATCGATCACCGAAACGTTCGGCGTCGGCACGCGGATCGAAACGCCGTCGAGCTTGCCGTTGAGCTCGGGAAGAACGAGGCCGACGGCCTTGGCGGCGCCGGTCGAGGTCGGGATCATGTTCAAGGCCGCGGCGCGGGCGCGATAGAGATCCTTGTGCATGGTGTCGAGCGTCGGCTGATCGCCGGTGTAGGAGTGGATCGTCGTCATGAAGCCCTTGTCGATGCCGACGGCGTCGTTGAGCACCTTGGCGACCGGCGCCAGACAGTTGGTGGTGCAGGAGGCGTTGGAGACGATCTTGTGATCCTTGGTCAATTGGTCGTGGTTGACGCCGTAGACGACCGTGAAGTCGGCGCCTTCGGCAGGCGCCGAGACCAGCACGCGCTTGGCGCCGGCGGTCAGGTGCAGCGAGGCTTTGTCCTTGGCGGTGAAGATGCCGGTGCATTCCAGCGCGATGTCGACGCCGAGATCCTTCCACGGCAACGTGGCGGGGTCTTTCACCGCCGTCACCTTGATGGCGCCTTTGCCGAGGCTGATGGTGTCGCCCTTCACGGTGACGGTGCCCGGGAAGCGGCCGTGCACGCTGTCGTAGCGCAGCAGATGGGCGTTGGTCTCGACCGGGCCGAGATCGTTGATGCCGACCACTTCGATGTCGGTGCGGCCGGACTCGGCGATGGCGCGCAGGATGTTACGGCCGATGCGGCCAAATCCGTTGATGGCAACACGTACAGTCATTGTAATCGCTCCCGGTCTCTCGTTCGATTTCATCATGCCTGGCAACAAGCTTGTACTCGGGCCGGCCGAAGGCCGGACCCGTGTGCCGGGCACGACGGCTATGCGAGCTTTTTCATCGCCGCCTCGGCGACGGCTTCGGCGGTAATACCAAAGCTCTTATACAGTTCCTTGAACGGCGCGCTGGCGCCGAATGAATCCATGCCGACGAAGATGCCGTCGTTGCCGATGATGGCATCCCAGCCCATGCGGACGGCGGCTTCGACGCCGATCTTGACCGGCGCGTCGCCGATGATGGTGCGGCGCGCGGCCTCCGGCGCTTCCAGCAGCAGTTCGAAACAGGGGATCGAGACGACGCGGACCGACACGCCCTTGGCGTCGAGCAGCTTCTTGCCGTCGAGTGCGATCGCGACTTCCGAGCCCGTGGCGAAGATCGACACGTCGGCCTTTCCTTGCGCTTTGCCTTCGGCCGCGGCGATCTCGTAGGCGCCGGCGGCGCAGCGGTTGCTGTCGAGGAAATTCTGGCTGACCTGCGGCAGGTTCTGGCGGGTCAGCGCCAGCACGCTCGGGCGGTCCTTTGCCTCAAGCGCCAGCTGCCAGCACTCGACGGTCTCGACCACGTCGCAGGGACGGAAGACGAGCAGGTTCGGGATCGCACGCAGGGCGGCGAGGTGCTCGACCGGCTGATGCGTCGGGCCGTCTTCGCCGAGACCGATGGAGTCATGGGTCAGCACGTGGATCACGCGCTCGCCCATCAAAGCGGCGAGGCGGATCGAGGGACGGCAGTAATCGGAGAATATCAGGAAGCCGCCGGAGTAGGGGATGACGCCGCCATGCAGCGCCATGCCGTTCATGGCCGCGGCCATGCCGTGTTCGCGGATGCCGTAATGGATGAAGCGGCCGGCATAGTCGGCGGCCGACAGGGTCTTCATCGACTTGGTGCGGGTGTTGTTCGACCCGGTGAGGTCGGCCGAGCCGCCGATCATCTCCGGCACCGCCGGCACCAGAGCCTCGAGCGCGAACTCCGAAGCGGTACGGGTGGCGATTTCCTTCGGCGTCGCGGCCAGCGATTGCTTCAGCGACTTCACGGCGTCGGCCAAAGCCTTGACCGGCAGTTCGCCCTTCATGCGGCGTTCGAATTCGGCGCGCTTGGCCGCATCGAGCGCGGCCATGCGCTTGTCCCAGGCGGCGTGCGCGTCTTTGGAGCGCGCGCCGGCTTCGCGCCATGCGGCGAGAATGTCGGCGGGAATTTCGAACGGGCCGTGCGGCCAGCCCAGCTTCTCGCGCGTCGCCTTGATCTCATCGCCGCCGAGGGGCGAGCCGTGCGACGACGACTTGCCGGCCTTGTTCGGCGAACCGAAGCCGATGGTGGTCTTGCAGGCGATCATGGTCGGCTTGTCGGAGGTCTGCGCCTTGGTGATCGCCGCCGCGATGGCCGCTTGATCGTGGCCGTCGACGCGCACCGCGTTCCAGCCGCAGGCCTCGAAGCGCTTCACCTGGTCGGTCGAGTCCGACAGCGACAGCGCGCCGTCGATCGAGATGCCGTTGTCGTCGAACAGCACGATCAGCTTGTTGAGCTTGAGGTGACCGGCGAGCGCGATGGCTTCGTGGCTGATGCCTTCCATCAGGTCGCCGTCGGAGCACAGCACGTAAGTCTTGTGATCGACCGCCTCGTTGCCGAAGACCGCCGCCATGTGGCGCTCGGCGATCGCCATGCCGACGGCATTGGCGATGCCCTGGCCGAGCGGGCCGGTGGTGGTTTCGATGCCTGTGGTGATGAAGTTTTCCGGATGGCCCGGCGTCTTGGAACCGAGCTGGCGGAAGCGCTTGATCTCGTCGAGCGTCACCGACGAATAGCCGGTGAGATACAGCAGCGCGTAGATCAGCATCGAGCCGTGGCCGGCCGACAGCACGAAGCGGTCGCGGTCGGCCCAGTGCGGGTCGGTGGGATCGAATTTCAGGAATTGCGTGAACAGCACGGTCGCCACGTCTGCGGCGCCCATCGGCAGGCCGGGGTGACCGGATTTGGCCTGTTCGACCGCGTCCATGGCCAGCGCGCGGATGGCGTTGGCCATCGTCGCTTGAGAGACAGCGGAAACCGGTTGCGCGGCTGCCGTCGAGGACGCTTTTACATTCATGGAAAAGGCCTTTTGCGAGGGCTGGATAGCATGTGAGGCCCTTGAGTCAATGTGACGGCCATTTGTCCTGACCTGCCGTGCACAGGCAGCGAAAACAGCGGGGTAAATCTGCCGGCCAGCGTTGACGCAAGGGTCGCGCGCCACGTAAGCTTCTTGGCCTAAACAATTGCCGCCGCAAGAGTTTTCGGTGTGGAGACGGCCCCTGGCAACCCGATGACCGAAGAGAGTGCGATCGATAACGCCGTCAAACGTCTGGCGCATGCGCTGGACGCGCTCGATGCCGCCGTCGAACGCCGCCGCGAGGCCGACCGCAGCGAGGAGGCGCTGGCAGCGCAAGTTCAGGCGCTCGGGCTCGACCGCACCCGGCTGGCCCATACACTCGACGGCGAAACCGCGCGCTCGCGAAAGCTCGAAGCGGCCAACCGCGACATCGCCGGCCGGCTCGACACCGCCATTGCCTCGATCCAGTCCGTGCTCGACAGCAACGAGTAAATCATGCCTACGGTCAACGCTACCATTGCCGGCCGCCAATTCCGTCTCGCCTGCGAAGACGGGCAGGAAGAGCATCTGCTGACGCTCGCCCGCGACATGGACGAGCGCATCGAGGGTCTGCGCAAGCAGTTCGGCGAGATTGGCGACACGCGTCTCACCGTGATGGCGGCCTTGATGGTGGCCGACGAACTCTCGGAAGCCGCCCACAAGATGCGCCGCATGGAAGAGGAGCTGAACGGCCTGCGCGATGCGCGCGTGGTCGCCTCCGACCGCGCCAAGGCGGCGTCGGACGCGGTGGTCGGGGCCTTCAATTCGGCCGCCGAACGGCTCGAGGGCATCACCCGCAAGCTCAACCAGAGTCTGGGTTCCGGCGTGGCGATTGGTTGATCCTGGTCGTCCCTTCTTCACCTCTCCCCGCGCGCGGGGAGAGGTCGACGCGCAGAGCGCGTCGGGTGAGGGGCATCTTGTCGATTTGGCGTCAAAGTAAGCGCCCCTCACCCCGACCCTCTCCCCGCAAGAGCGGGGAGAGGGAGTCGAGGCAGTGGTGGCGCCGCCCCCCCATAAGCACTACATTCGACTCGCGGGGCTGTGAGGTGCGACAGGGCAACATTCCCCGGGGCCTTACGATTCCTTCGGGAGCTGTCCCTGGCCGGGCTCGTGGGCTCGGTCATATGGCGCCCACCTACAACAGTAGGTTCCCGGGATCACGCTCTGACGGCCATCGCGGCTCCGCACTTAATTTGACGGCGAAATGCCTCCGACCGAAATCCAGTCACGCAAAGCCGAACTCCGCAGCATCGCCCTGACACTGCGCGACGCGCTGCCGCCGACAGCCCGCCAGGCCGCGGCCGAGACCATCGCGGCGCGGCCGCTGCCGGTCGCGGTGACGCCCGGCATGATCGTCTCGGGCTTTTCGCCGATGAAGACCGAAATCAATCCGCTGCCGCTGCTCCGCAAATTCGCCGAAGCCGGCGCCAGCCTGGCGCTGCCGTGCATCGTGGGCCGCGGCCATCCGCTGATCATGCGGGCCTGGGACTTCGGCGCGCCGCTGGCGGCGGGGCAGTGGGGCATTCGTGAGCCGACGCCGGAAGCCGCCGAAGTCGCGCCCGATATTCTCATTGTCCCCCTGGCGGCCTTTGACCGCACCGGCCAGCGCATCGGTTACGGCGCCGGCTATTACGACATGACTATCCATGCCTTGCGGGCCAAGAAGAAGGTTATCGCCATCGGCATCGCTTTTGCCGCCCAGGAAATTGCCAAGGTTCCCGCGACCGAGCGCGACGAGCGGCTCGATCTCGTGCTAACGGAACGAGAGATCATTGATTTTCGGCGCGTTTGATAAGATCGTGCGCCTCTAAAGAGTTGTGAGCTGAATGCGTATTTTGTTTATCGGCGACATCCTGGGCCGATCCGGGCGCACCATCGTCAATGAGCGCCTGCCCCGGCTCATCAAGGACTGGAAGCTCGACCTCGTCGTCATCAACGGCGAGAACGCGGCCGGTGGCTTCGGCATCACCGAAGTCATCTACAACGAACTGATCGACGCTGGCGCCGACGCTGTCACGCTCGGCAATCACGCCTGGGATCAGCGCGAAGCGCTGGTGTTCATCGAGCGCGCGCCTCGGCTGATCCGTCCGGTGAATTATCCCAAGGGCACGCCGGGGCGCGGCGCTGCTTTGGTCGAAACCAAGAACGGCAAACACGCGCTGGTGATCAACGCCATGGGCCGCATCTTCATGGATGCGATGGACGATCCCTTCGCCGCGGTCGAGCGCGAGATCTCCGCCTGTCCGCTGCGCAGCGGCGCCGACGCCATTGTCGTCGACATGCATTGCGAGGCGAGCAGTGAGAAGCAGGCGATGGGTTATTTCTGCGACGGCCGCGCCAGTCTCGTGGTCGGCACGCACACGCATGTACCGACCGCCGATCACCGCATCATGCCGGGCGGCACCGCCTTCATGACCGACGCCGGCATGACCGGCGATTTTGAATCCGTGATCGGCATGAACAAGGACGAGCCGCTCAATCGGTTCCTGCGCAAGGTGCCGGGCTCGAAATTCGAAGCGGCCGGGGGACCTGCGACCTTGTGCGGTCTGGCGGTCGAAACCGACGATAAGAGCGGGCTTGCGACCAAAGTCGGCCCGGTGCGGCTCGGCGGCGTGCTCGAGCAAGTGCGCCCGGATTTCTGGCGTTAGCGAAACGCCGTCCCGGCCCCGTAGACAATATTTACGCGGCTGCACGCTTGACGTGTGCCCGAAAGCGGCTGAAGTTGGTAAGCGCGCCGTCCGTGCGGGCCGTGGCGCTGCGCTGTCGGGGGGCTGACATCATGCGAATAAAATTGGCGTCTTTCCTGTTGGCGCTGGCGATCTGCCTCGGCGGCAGCGCGGCACAGGCGCAGAAACTATCCGGTGCTGCAACGATCGCACTCAAGAGTGGCGAGACCGTCGAATTGGGCGAGTTGTACTGGGTGGTCAATTGCCGGTCGCTCTTGAAAACGACGCCGGAAGTCGAAATGCTCGATGGGCCGCCGCAAATCACCGCGAGCATCAAGGACGCGATGGTCCTGCCGCGCTGGCACGGCTGTGCGAAGAAAGTGTCGGGCGGCATGCTGTCGATCACGGCAAAGGAAATCGACGATCCCAGTTTTACGCGGCTCACATTGCGGGTGCTGTACAAAACCAAGGACGGCGACCGGAAGCGCAGTCACATTGTAAACCTGCAACTCATTCCCTGACGCGCCGCCGCCATGCACATTCAATTGAAGGCAATCCTCGCGCTTCTCGCCGCGGTGCTTTGCAGCGCCGACGCGCAGGCGCAGAATCGAGTTGCGCTCAAGAGCGGCGACAGCGTCGAGTTGGGAACCGTTTATTGGGTCTCCCATTGCCGGTCGATCATGGTCGGTCTGCCCGAGGTCGAGATTCTCGAACGCCCGCCGGAAGTGACGTTGTCGATCAAGGCGGGACCGGTTCTGCCGCGCCGCCAGAATTGCGCGGCGACGGTGCCGGGCGGCACGCTGATAGCGAGCGCGAAGGACATCAAGGAGCCGGGCGAAGCCAAGCTCACCTACCGGGTTAAATACAAAACCAAAGACGGCGATCGCCAGCGCGGCAATGTTTTCAATATTTCGCTGTTTCCTTAGGGGCGCTTCGCCTCGGGCAGGCTGCGGACGCGGATTTCTGGAATTAACGAACATTAACGAATTGTTGACCATGGCTGGCCACGATGCGGCCTAAGCCACGGCGATTCGCCGCTTTGTTCTGGGTACGGCTTTCCACGACCAGGGCAGGCGCACATGAACATTCAGGTCAATCGCAAACTCATTATCGATTCGCCACCGCCGGCATTGCGCCAGGCACCGGCGATCGATCCGCGCGCGCTTCTCGCCGCCCAATTCATTCCCGCGGGCTCCCGCGTGCTCGATCTTAGCGCCGCATCGGCCCTCGAGCGCGTGCTGCCCTACGGCTGCAGCTACCAGTCGCGCGACAGCGTGACTTGCGACGGCGGCAATGTCTGCAACATCGCCGGCGGCGATTTTCCGACCCAGGCCGCGGCGAAATCCGACGTCATCGTCATGCTCGGGGTGCTCGGGCAAATCATCGACGTGGAAAATCTGTTCACCCATCTGCGCTTCAGCAAACAGGACGTGGTGCTGAGCTACAGCGCCACCGATCTCGGCGGCGACCGCGCCGGCGCTGCCAATCACCTGAGCTTCTACGATCTGGCGCGGCTGTTCGACCGTTACGGCTTCCGCATCGAATGCACGACGCCGGTCGACGCCGGTGAGATGCTGATGCGCCTGACCCCGACCGACCGGCTCAAGCCGGTCACGTCGTGCAGCGTCGCGGTGATCTCGTGCGGCGACGACGACACGTTCGGCGACCGGCTCGGCACCCAGATGATCAATTCGCTGCTGCCCGGCGAGGCGGAGGTGCATCATTTGAACTTCCGCACGCTCAACGAGGCGCGCGAGCAATACGATCTGGTGGTGCTCGGCACCGGCAACAGCCTGTTCCAGCCGCTGCTGACCGGCGAGGTGCTCGACATCATCGGGCGCGGCAAGGCGTCGATCGGCATTTTCGGCACGCAATATCGCGAATTGATCCCGCGCGCGGCGATGACGCGCGTCATCGAGCGGCTCGATACCTGGTACGCGCGCTCCGAGGACGACGTGCTGATGTATGGCCGCGGCCGCAAGAACGTCGTGCATCTCGGCGATTGGCTGATCGATCAGTTTCCGCTGACCCAGTCGAGCGAGAACGAGCCCTTGCAGATCGGCCCCGAGACCGGCGTCGAACTGCCGCTCGACCGCATCGTCAAGATCATTCAAAGCCACCGTCAGGTGCATTCGGCGCGGCTCGCACCTTTGCTGTGTGCGCTCACTTCGGCCGAACTCGCGAGCTATGAAGAGGCGTCGTCGCCGCAGCAGGCGGACATCGTGTCCGGCCGCTTCCGCAGCATGCTGATCGACATTTTCGGGCGCAGCTATCCGGAGAAGGAATTCTTCCTGGTCGATCGCGAGGCGGTCCGTCGCTACAAAGCGCGCGTGCACCGTAACGTCGCCCAGGTCGGCGAGCAGATTGACAGCCTGCTCCGCAACGCCGCGATGGCGAGCGCCTGATTTAGGCTCGCCGCTTCGCTTCCGATATTTATTTTCCCGCGCGGCCGGCCTATAACCCCGGCGGCATCAACCTATTTTGTAGAGCGCGGATATGGCCGGTCATTCCCAATTCAAAAACATCATGCACCGCAAGGGGAAGCAGGACAAAGTCCGCTCCAAGGTGTTCGGCAAGCTGGCACGGGAAATTACTGTCGCGGCCAAGCTCGGGCAGCCCGATCCGGCGTTCAATCCGCGCCTGCGCGCCGCGATCCTGGCCGCCCGCGCCGAGAACATGCCGAAGGACAATATCGAGCGCGCCGTGAAGAAGGCGACGGGCAGCGACTCCGAGAATTTCGATGACATGCGCTACGAGGGCTATGGCCCCGGCGGCGTCGCCGTCATCGTCGAGGCGTTGACTGACAACCACAACCGCACCGCCGGCGAAGTGCGCTCGATCTTCACCAAGAGCGGCGGCAATCTCGGCACCACCGGTTCGGTGTCGTTCATGTTCGATCATGTTGGCGTGGTCGAGTACGACGCCAAGGCCGCGAGCGCCGACGCCATGCTCGACGCCGCGATCGAGGCCGGGGCCGACGACGTCACCTCGAACGACGACGGCCATCAGATATTCACCACGCCGGAGACGCTGCGCGACGTCGCCAAGGCGCTGGAAGCCAAGTTCGGCGAAGCGCGCAAGTCGGCGCTGTTGTGGAAGCCGCAGAACACCGTCGCGCTCGACGACGAAGCCGGCGAGAAGATGCTCAAGCTGATCGAGTCGCTCGACGACAATGACGACGTGCAGAACGTCTACGCCAATTTCGAGGTGTCGGACGCTCTGATGCAGAAGATGAGCGCATAATTTGATTTGCGCATGATCTTATGCGAAAATCGGTTCCCATTTTTCGGGATCATGCGCTAACTCACCGCAAACAACCCCAGCGCTGCGACGGCGACCAGCAGGCCGACGCGTTTCCTCACGGTCAGCGTTTCCCCGAACACGAAGACGCCGAGCAGCGCGGTGAAGACGAAGCCCATTTGCGCAACCGGCACCAGCACGCTGGCTGGGCCGACCAGCAGCCCGTGCAGCAGCAGCAGGAAGCCGGCGATCTGCACGACCGCGACCGATCCCGAATAACGCCACACGCCTTTGGTCAGGACAATGCGCCGCTGCGGCAGCCAGGCGAACAGCGTGGCGAGCGAGCAGAAAACCCAGGCTTGCGCGGCGATCATGGTTTCCGGCAGTGCGTGATGCTCCAGGCCGATTTTGTAGAACAAATTGGTGAAGCCCATTGCGACGGTTGCGATCAGCACGCGCGTCAGCGACGCCAGCGGCTGCCGCACGCGCGCAGTTCCCGGTTCGGCCAGCAGCAGCCACACCGCGACCAGCGTGCAGGCGAGTGCTACAAATTTGGCGAGCGTCAGCGTTTCGCCGAGCAGCATAATCGCGAACGCCGCGGTGATGGTGAAGTTCAGCCGGAAGATCGGCGCATTGGTGCTGACCGCGCCGAATTGCAGGCTGGCGGCGAAATTGTACAGCGCGACCAGCGCGCACAGGCCGGCGAGGCCGCCCCATAGCGCCGAGAGTTGCGGATCGAGCGTGCCGGTCAGCCACGCGTAGAGCGTGATGCCGGGACAGAACACCCAGGCTTGAAACATGATGAACTGGCGGGCGCCAATGCCGCTCGCCGCCGCACGTTTGTAGATGAAGTCGCCGAGGCCGAAAAAGAGCATGGCGCCGAGCGCGAAGCCGAGACCTGGTGTCATGAATGCGCCTGGGCTCAGCCGTTGAATTCGACGATGGTGAGCCCGGCATTGTAGTCGGTGGCGTAAATCAAACCGGCGGCGTCGACGAACACATCGGCCGATTGGATGACGCGGGCGCGGTTCGGCCGCGTGTCGGCGAGCGTTGCCGGTTGCGGCGGCACCAGGCAGCCGACTTCCTTTGGCGCGAACTGATTGGATATGTCGAAGGCGCGGATGCCGGCGTTCTGGTAGGTCGCGAAAATGAGATTCGAACTGACGAAGCTGCCGGGCCGGTTCTCATGAATGTTATGAGGCCCAAAGTGGCCGCCTTTGGCTTTGTAATTGGCTTCCGCTGGCGTCGGGCAGGTCGCGATGCTGACCGGATTGGCAGGCACGCGATTATCGAACAGCCAGATGACTTTAAGGCCGTCCTCCTGATGGTCGAGCACGGCTTCGTCCAGCACCACCAGCAGATCGCGGTCGGGCAGCGGCAGGCAATTATGCGTGCCGCCACCGAAGGGCGGCGACCAGTTGCGGTGCACGATCAGCTTTGGCTTCGCGCGGTCGGCGACATCGAGCACCATCATGCCGGCGTCGCGCCAGGCGGCGTAGGCAGTGTCGCCGTGAATGATCGGGTGATGCAGGCCGCAACGGCGCGAAGCTTCCCACGTCGGCGTTTCGCGGGCGGCGAGATTCATGCCGGGGATCCACCAGCGCGCGGCTTCGCGCGGCTGCGCCGGGTCGCTCATGTCGATGGTCATGAAGATGTAGTCGGTGAAGCCGTCGAGCAGCACCGAGGCGTAGGCCCAGCGTCCGCCGGTGTACCAGACGCGGTGAATGCCGCCGCCGTCGACCGCCATGAAGCCGATGCGGCGTGGCTTGCCCGGCGTCGAGATGTCGTAGACCGAAAGTCCCGCGGTCCAATCGCGTTTGCGCTTGGCCTCCGCGGTGCCGACGGTTTTGCCGAGCGCGCCGCTGTAATAGGCGCGTTCGTCGGCGAATTCTTCCGCCGCGAACATGTCCTTGGCGTTGATCACCAGCAGCAGGTCGCCATGGACCTGAAGATGGATGTTCCAGGTATTGGCCGGCGCCGCGATGTACTCCGTCGCGCGCGGATTTTTCGCATCGCGCACGTCGATGACGGAAAAGCCCTTCGAAAACATGTGCCCGACGTAAGCAAAGCCGCGCTCCACCATCACCTGGACGCCGTCGGGCCGGCCGCCTTGGTCGGTGTGGCCGACGATGCGCATGTTGCGCGCGTAATCGGGTTTGGGCAGGCCGGTCATTTATAAGCGTCGAGGAAATTCGGCACCGCGATCGAATCCAGCATCGCGCCGTCGCTTTGCAGGTAGGCGTGCATCTTGCGGTCTTCCTCGGTCTTGAGGTTGACGCCCATATGGGTGCCGAGCTTGCGGCCGTGATTGACGATGATGTTGCCGAGCGGCTGGCGCTCGGCGTTGTAGGCCTGCAGCGCGGTGTCGATGTCGTCATGGTCGCGCAAAGCGCGCGCCAGCGCCTGGGCGTCGGTGCCGGCCTTGGCCATGCCGAAGCCCATGTGCGGGCGCGCGTTGGCGGCGGCGTCGCCGACCATGGCGACGCGGCCATAGACGATGGCAGGCGAGGTGAAGTCGTAGATCGGCGTGACGAAGGGCTGCTTTATTTTCATCAAGGCGTCGAGCAAGGCCGGCGGCATGATCTCGCGCGCGTCCTTGTGCATCTCGGCGATCAAATCTTTGCGGATCAGCGGAGGCGGCACCGAATAGTCGTGCTGCTTGCCGTTTTCGTCGACGCACATGTCGCGCATCTGCGCGGCGTCGGCGACGCGATACCAGATGAAATTGAAACGGCGGTGGCCGGGGCGCAGGTCGTTGTCGAAACCGGCAATCGGGTAGGTGATCACTTCCTGGCGCGGCGGCAGATAGAAGGTGAACAGCGGATAGATGCTGCTCAATGTCCCGGGTGCGAGGTCGGCTTCGTTCGGCGCGCCGCGCCAGATGTAATAGCCGGCGTAGATCGGCTGCACGTCACGCGCCATCTGCGCGCGCACGCTGGAGCGAATACCGTCGCCGCCGACCAGAATGTCGGCGTGCTCGATTCTGCCGTCGGCGAAATGCACCTGCACGCCGCTGCCGTTCTGCTCGACGCGCTCAAAGGCGCGGCCAAGATGGTAATGCGCCGGGTCGATGGTGCCGCGCAGGATTTGTTGCAGCCGGTCCCAGGAGGTGAGGATCTGCCGCAGCGGCCGCTCGTCGGTGACGCGGCCGTCGCGATCGATGGCGACGCGTTTGGGCACTTCGACGCCGAGGTCCTTGGTGCCGGCGCCGCTGGCTTCCAGCGCATCGAACAGTTCGGGGTGGCCGGTGATGCCGGCGCCGCGGCCGACCAACTCGACGCCCGAGCGTTCATAGACGTCGACGTCCCAGCCGATTTGGCGCAGGAACGCAGCGGAAAACAGCCCGGACATTGAGCCGCCAATAATGACGGCCCGGCGCTTACGGCGTGGGGCAGAGGAAGCAGAACCCGGCATGGCACCGCGATCCTAGTGCATTAGCGGCGCAGTTTCCCAGTTCATCCCGGTTGCAATGGACATAACCGTCATGCGCGTTTCTTGCGGAATACCGGCCAATTTTCACGATGAGCAAGGGGCAGGTGCAATGCTTTCGGCCCGGGGTTATCAACGAGCCATGCTCCGGCAACCGATTCGCATTCTCGGCATCGACCCGGGCCTCCGCCGCACCGGCTGGGGCCTGATCGAGTCCGATGGCAACCGGCTGATTCACGTCGCCTGCGGCTCGGTGGAAACCAGCGAGCGGGCCACGCTGGGCGAGCGGCTGGTCGTCATTCATGACGGGCTGATCGCCGTGATCGAGAAATATGCGCCGCACGAGGCGGCGGTCGAGCACACCTTCGTCAATGGCAACGGCGCCTCGACGCTGAAGCTCGGCCAGGCGCGCGGCATCGCCATGCTGGTGCCGGCGCGCGCCGGACTGACGGTCGCGGAATACGCGCCGAACCAGGTGAAGAAGACCGTGGTCGGCGCCGGCCATGGCGAGAAGGCCCAGATCCGCATGATGATCGGCGTGCTGTTGCCGAAAGCCGACCCGCAGAGTGAGGATGCCGCCGACGCGCTGGCGATCGCGATCTGCCACGCGCATCATCGCGGCAGCGTCATCATGCAACTGAAGGCGGCGCCGCGATGAATATTTTTTCCGTCATTCCGGGGCGCGAGTGCAACGAGCGAACCCGGAATCCAGGGGCTACAATGTTTGGCTCTGGATTCCGGGCCCGGCCCTGCGGGCCGTCCCGGAATGACGAGGGTCTTGCGCGATGATCGGCAAGCTCAAAGGCATCGTCGATTCGTTCGGCGCCGACTTCATCATCCTCGACGTCAACGGTGTCGGCTATCAGGTGCATTGCTCGGCGCGCACGCTGGCCGCGCTGCCGTCGCCGGGCGAAGCCGCGACGCTGTCCATTGAAACTTATGTGCGCGAGGACCAGATCAAGTTGTTCGGCTTCGCCGGCGACGCCGAGCGCGAATGGTTCAAGCTGTTGCAGACGGTGCAGGGCGTCGGCGCCAAGGTGGCGCTGTCGGTGCTCAGCACGCTGACGGTGGCCGAACTCGGCACCGCCATCGCCATGCGCGACAAGGCCTCGGTGTCGCGCTCGCCCGGCGTCGGCGCTAAAGTGGCCGAACGCATTGTCACGGAACTCAAGGATAAGGTGCCGGCCTTCGCCGATATCGATCCGGGCGCCGTGCATCTGGCCGGCGCGCTCGACGACAAGCGCGCGCCGCGGCCGGTGATGGATGCGGTGTCGGCGCTGGTCAATCTCGGCTACGGCCAGCCGCAGGCGGCGGCGGCGATTGCGGCGGCGTCGCGCCACGCCGGCGAGGGCGCCGACGTCGCGACATTGATCCGGCAGGGTTTGAAGGAACTGGCAAAGTGACCGAGCGTAGCGAGGTCATCCCGGAAACCGCGAAGCGGTTATCCGGGATCCAGATGAAACAAAGTGTGGACGTGTGATGGCATTGAGCGACAAAGACCAGGAACTGATCGTGGCTGCGACCGAGGCGATCAAGGCGCGCTATCGCAACGACTGGCAGGAGGTCGGCGCCGCGATGCGCACGCGCGACGGCCGCGTTGTCACCGGCGTCAATCTCGACGCCTATGTCGGACGCGGCGCGGTCTGCGCCGAAGCCGTCGCCATCGGCCGCGCGCTGACCGAGAAGGGCGATCAGGGCATCGACACCATCGTCGCGGTGCGCCATCCGAAGCCCGGCGAGCCGGGCGAGATCGCGGTGGTGTCGCCGTGCGGCACCTGCCGCGAATTGATCCACGACTACGACGCCAAGGCGCGCGTCATCGTGCCGAACGGCACGCAAGGCCCGACGGTGTCGACCATCGGCGAATTGCTGCCGAACAAATATCGGCGGGGATGACATGACCCCGCGCCTGGTCGCCGCCGATAAACGCGATGACGACGTCGACGCCTCGTTGCGTCCGCAGCGGCTTAGCGAATTCATCGGCCAGGAAAAAGCGCGCGCCAATCTGTCGGTGTTCATCGAAGCCGCGCGGTCGCGGCAGGAAGCGCTCGACCACGTGCTCTTCGTCGGCCCGCCGGGCCTGGGCAAGACCACGCTGGCGCAGATCGTCGCACGCGAACTCGGCGTCAACTTCCGTGCCACCTCCGGGCCCGTCATCGCCAAGGCCGGCGATCTCGCCGCGCTGCTGACCAATCTCGAACCGCGCGACGTTTTGTTTATCGACGAGATCCACCGCCTCAGTCCGCAGGTCGAGGAAATCCTCTATCCGGCGATGGAGGACTTCCAGCTCGATCTCATCATCGGCGAAGGCCCGGCGGCGCGTTCGGTCAAAATCGATCTGTCGCCGTTCACGCTGGTCGGCGCGACCACGCGCGCCGGCCTGCTGACCAATCCGCTGCGCGACCGCTTCGGCATTCCGGTGCGGCTGAATTTCTATTCGGTCGAGGAACTCGAACAGATCGTCAATCGCGGCGCCCGCGTGCTCGGCATCGGCATGACGCCGGACGGCGCCAACGAGATCGCGCGCCGCGCCCGCGGCACGCCGCGCATCGCCGGCCGCCTGCTGCGCCGCGTGCGCGACTTCGCCCATGTCGACGGCAACAAGGCGATCGACCGCGCCGTCGCCGACAAGGCGCTGCGCGAATTGGAAGTGGACGCCGCCGGGCTCGACGCCATGGACCGGCGTTACCTGTCGACTATCGCCGTCAATTACGGCGGCGGCCCTGTCGGCGTGGAAACGATCGCCGCCGGATTGTCGGAGCCGCGCGACGCCATCGAGGACATCATCGAGCCGTTTTTGATTCAGAAAGGCTTCCTGCAGCGCACGCCGCGCGGAAGGCTGTTGACCTCCGCGGCGTTCAAGCACCTCGGTCTCGCCGAGCCTGCGCGCGATCCGAGCCAGTTCGGGTTGTTTGGGCAAGAGGACGAGTAGGGCCGCCGCATGAATTCCCTCGACGGTACCATCGACGACGGCAAGCACGCGCAGCAGGTCCGCGTCTATTACGAGGACACCGATTTTTCCGGCATCGTCTATCACGCCAGCTATCTGCGCTTCATGGAGCGCGGGCGGACAAACTATTTGCGGCTGATCGGCGCCGATCACCGCGCGCTGTTCGAGCAGGCCGCCGCCGAAGCGCCGGGCTTTGCCTTCGTGGTGCGCCACATGGAAATTGCCTTCCGCAAGCCGGCCTTCATGGACGACGTGCTGTCCATTCTCACCGCGCCGGAGGAAGTGAAGGGCGCGTCAATCACGCTGCATCAGAAGGTGATGCGCGGCGATGATCTGCTGGTCGAGGCGCATGTGCAGGTCGCCTTCGTGTCCGGCGGTCGCGCCCGGCCGATCCCGAAGCCGTTGCGCATCGCCATGAAGGCCGACCAGGAATCGGGTGGAGTGGTCTGATAAAATATCCGGTGCCGTAGAGGTCAGAGGAGACCAGTCATGTCGCGTCCGCCATTTCCGCCTTTTACGCTCGAGACGGCTCGCCAGAAAGTGCGCATGGCGGAAGATGCGTGGAACAGCCGCGATCCGCAACGCGTGTCGCTCGCCTACACCGAAGACAGCCGCTGGCGTAACCGTGCCGAGTTCTTTCAGGGCCGTGCCGCCATTGTCGAATTCCTGACGCGCAAATGGGCGAAAGAGCAGGACTACCGGTTGATCAAGGATCTGTGGGCCTTCGACGGCGACCACATCGCGGTGCGCTTTCAATATGAATGGCGCGATGCGGACGGAAACTGGTTTCGTTCCTATGGCAACGAGCAGTGGGAGTTCGACGCGCAGGGCTTGATGGCGCGGCGCGAGGCCAGCATCAACGATGTCGCCATCAAGGAAAGCGACCGGCGCTTTACGTGGACCGCGCCGGGCGCGCGTCCGGCGGATGTGCCGGGGCTGGGCACCGACCCGTTCTGAACCAGAAACCGGGTGGAGCGGCCTGAGGTCGCTCCCTATATCAGCGCCATGGATACGAACTTCGCCATCTTTGAAACCGCCATCGGCGCCGTCGGCATCGCGTGGAATCCGCGCGGCCTGGTCGGCGTGCAGTTGCCGCATGCCGACGAGACCAAGACACGCCTACGCATGCGCCAACGGTTCCCGGCCGCGCAGGAAGCATCGCTGCCGCCCGAAGTTCAGGCCGCGATCGACGGCATCACGGCGCTGTTGCGCGGCGAACCGCGCGACCTGAACGACATCAAGATCGACGACAGCGACACACCGGAGTTCAACGCCAAGGTCTACGCCATCACGCGCAAGGTGCCGCCGGGCAAAACGATCACTTATGGCGAGATCGCAACCCAGCTCGGCGACAAACTCTTGGCGCGCGATGTCGGCCAAGCGCTGGGGCAAAATCCGTGTCCTATCGTCATGCCGTGCCACCGCGTGCTTGCCGCGGGTGGCAAGAGCGGCGGCTTCTCGGCGGTGGGTGGTGTCGTGACCAAGCTGAAGCTGTTGTCGATCGAAGGGGCGCAGCCCGGCGAGCCGAGTTTGTTCGAGAATTTGCCTTTGGCCGTAAGGCGCTAGGCGCTTCCCCGGACTCATGTTAATGCCCGTTACATGAAATGGGGCAAAGGCACAGGATCGGGCAGCGGGCACGGCGGCGGTGAAAGCCCGCGCGGCTATCACCACGGCGATCTCAAGGAAGCCTTGGTGCGGGCCGCGCTTGAGCTGATCGCCGAAAAAGGTCCGGCCGGTTTCACCTTCGCCGACGCCGCGCGTTGGGCCGGCGTCAGCCCGGCGGCGCCCTATCGCCATTTCCGCGGCCGCGATGAATTGCTCGCCGACGTCGCGCGCCGCGGCTTCGAGCAATTCACCCTGGCGCTGAGCAAAGCCTGGAACGACGGCAAGCCGGACCTGATGGCCGCCTTCGATCGGCTCGGCAAAAGCTATCTCGATTTCGCCAAGCGTGAGCCGTCTTATTACTCGGCGATGTTCGAGGCCGGTGTCTCTCTTGATACAGACCCTCAATTGCGTGCGGCGAGCGAAGCCGCCTTCGCCGTGCTGCGTCAGGCGGCGGAAAAACTCGTGGCGCTGATGCCGGCCAAAGGCCGCCCGCCGGCCTTGATGGTGGCGCTGCACGTCTGGTCAATGACCCACGGCATCGCGTCGCTGTTTGCGCGTGGCGACGCGGCGCGGCGTGCGCTGCCGATGCCGCCGGAGGAACTGCTCGAGGCTGCGGTGCTGATTTATTTGCGCGGGCTGGGGCTCGACGGCGCGCAACGCGCCTGAGGCGCGTCAGTTGTCGAGCACCTCCACGTCAAACGCGGCAATACGTGCGGGGTCGGCGATGGCTTCGATCGCCGCGATCTTGCCGTTGGCAAACGTCAAGCCGAGCACGATGCGAAGCTGCCCGCCGAACGCCACCGACACCGCCAGCGCGCCGTCGACCAGCGCCGGTTTTGCCGCCTGAGCGCGGCCCTTGAAGGATTGCGCAACGGCAGCAGCGCCGCGCAGTTCGGCGATGCCTCCCATCTGCGCCGCGGTCGCATCGGCGCGGAACACGACGTCGGGATCGAGCTCCGCGAGCAGCGCTTCGAAATCCCCGGCGCGCGCGGCGGCGAGGAACGCTTCAACGACCCGCCGCTGTTTTTCCAGATCGGGATTGGCCACCTCCGTCTTTCCCTGCACGCGGCGGCGCGCGCGGCTGGCCAGTTGCCGCGCCGTAGCCGCGGAGCGCCCGACGATCGGCGCGATCTCCTCGAACGGCAGGTCGAACATATCGTGCAGCACGAAGGCGACGCGCTCCTGCGGAGCCAGCGTGTCGAGAACGACGAGCAGCGCGAGCCCAATGGATTCCGCCATCATCATGTCGCGGCCGGGCTCGTCGGCAGCAACCGGCTCCGGGGTATGGGCGTCGATGGTTTCCTCGCGCCGAGACTTGCGCGACCGCAACATGTCGAGGCTGACGCGCGCGACCACCGTCGTCAGCCAGCCGCCAAGGTTGTCGACCTCGCTGGTGTCGCTGCGGGCGAGCCGCAGCCAGGCTTCCTGCACGGCATCGTCCGCCTCGGCGGCGGAACCCAGCATGCGGTAGGCGACGGCGCGCAAATGCGCGCGATTGGCTTCGAAGCGTTCGGCCAGAAATTTTTTCTCGTCCATCGGTCACATTCCTCGGTCGCGGTCCGTCAAAGCCATGACGAATGAAACCCCGCCGATGTGACGAAAAATCGGCCTGGTCTCGGAACCGTCAGTGTCACATTCGAAGGAGGCTTCCGATGCAAGCTCGTATGAACAACCCGGTGATGATTCTGCCCGACGCTTTGCAGGCACTATATGCGTTGAACAAGGCGACCGAAGATAAGGGGCTGTCGGCTGCTTTCATCCAGATGGTCCACTTGCGTGCAAGCCAGATCAACGGCTGCAGCGTTTGCGTCGATATGCACGCGCGCGAACTGAAAAAAGCGGGCGAATCCGATGACCGCGTTTTCGCCGTGGCGGCGTGGCGCGACGCGCCGTATTTCAGCGACGCAGAGCGCGCCGCTTTGGCTTTGACCGAGGCGGTCACGCGTCTGAGCGACCGGGAGAACCCGGTACCGGACGATGTCTACAACGAGGTTGCCAAGCATTTCGACGAGAAGGCGATGGCGGCTCTCATTCTCACGATCAGCCAGATCAACGTCTGGAACCGCCTCAATGTCACGGTCCGCCAAGTCGCCGGGCAGTGGAGGGGCTGAGGCGGCATATGCCTTTAGGTCGCACCCAGCCCGGCCTCGCAAACCTGTGCATTCTGCCTATGTGAAGGGTCTTGACATCGACCCGCCCTGACCCTACTAATGTAAATGTTATTTACATTCACACGAGGCTGACAATGCCAATCACCGCGAAGCTCGACGAACTCGGCAAGCCCGCTTGGATCGCCCTCATGGTCCTCGGATTCATGGTGTGGTGGCCAGTCGGCCTTGTCGTGCTGGCCTTCACAATAGGGAGCGGAAGAATGGGATGCGGATATCGCGGCGGTCAGGACCGCTGGCAGCACAAGATGGAACGCATGCAGCAGAAGATGGACTGGATGCGCTCGCGAATGGGCGGTGGCGCGCCGACCGGCGGATTCTGGGGCCAGGCGCCATCCAGCGGCAACCACGCCTTCGACGAATACCGCAACGACACATTGAAGCGGCTCGAAGAGGAGCAGCGCGAGTTTCGTGAGTTCCTCGAGCGCCTGCGCTTCGCCAAGGACAAGACCGAGTTCGACGCCTTCATGAACGAACGCCGTAACCGGCCGGAGGCGCCGCCCGCCCAAAGCTAGCTCTGGGTCAGATCGGTAGCCCCCTAAAGTTCTGCCCAGCTGCGGCCGTCCGCTTTCCCCGAAGCGGACGGCCGTTGCGTTTAAGCCGCAGCGCTTTCGCCCGCGATGCCGTCGAGAGCCTTGATCGCATCATTCGGCAGAACGAGGTCGGCTGCCGCGAGATTCTCCCGCAAGTGCGCGACCGACGAGGTGCCGGGGATCAGCAGGATGTTCAGCGCGCGGCGCAACAGCCAGGCCAGCGCCACCTGCATCGGCGTGGCGCCGAGCCGCTTAGCGACATCGTTCAAGGTTGACGACTGCAACGGCGTGAAGCCGCCGAGCGGGAAGAACGGCACATAGGCAATGCCGTCGCGCGCGAGGTCGTCGATCATCTTGTCGTCGTCCCGGTGCGCCACGTTGTACATGTTCTGCACGCAGACGATGTCAGCGATCTTGCGTCCGTCGGCAATCTGCTTCGCCGTTACGTTGCTCAGGCCGATGTGACGGATCAGCCCTTGCCGTTGCAGATCCGCCAGCACTGTAAGCGGAGCTTCCATCGAGCCTTCCGCAGGGCCGTGCGTGTCGAACATGGCGCGCAGGTTGACGACATCGATCACGTCGATACCGAGATTACGCAGATTGTCATGCACGGCTTTCGTCAGTTCTTCCGCCGAGAAAGCGGGAATCCACGATTTGTCCTCGCCGCGCCGCGCGCCAATCTTGGTCACGATGACCAGATCTTTCGGGTACGGGTGCAGCGCTTCGCGGATGATCTGGTTGGTGACGTACGGGCCGTAGTAGTCGCTCGTGTCGATGTGGTCGACGCCGCTGGCGACGGCCTCGCGCAGCACGGCGAGCGCGGCGTCCCGGTCCTTCGGCGGGCCGAAGACGCCGGGACCCGCAAGTTGCATCGCCCCGTAGCCGAGCCGTTTAACGGTACGGCCGCCGAGGGTGAAAGTGCCGGCTTTGTCGATGGTGGACATGATTTTCTCCTTTCAATGACCACCCACACATAGGCCTCGAAGATCTGCGCGAAAATAGGTACAATCGGGACGGGTTGTATGGAATAACGCACAATGGCCGATCTGGACGATCTCAACGCCTTCGTGGCGGTCGCGCGGGCCAAGGGCTTTCGCGACGGCGCGCGCGCCAGCGGCGGCAGCGCGTCGAGACTCAGCGAAGCCGTCCGTCGCTTGGAAACCAGGCTCGGGGTAAGGCTCATCAACCGGACGACTCGCAGCGTTCTGTTGACCGAAGCCGGGCAGGGCTTGTTGGAACGGCTCAGTCCGGCGCTGAACGAGGTGGAAGCGGCGCTCGATGCGGTGAATGGCTTTCGCGACAAACCGGCCGGCACGTTGCGCCTCAACGTGCCTGTCAGCGCCGTGCGGCTGGTGTTGCCCGCCATCGTTCCGCCGTTCCTCGCCGCCTATTCCGGTATCCGCATGGAGGTGATCGCCGAGGACAGCTTCGTCGATGTGCTCGCCGCCGGTTGCGACGCCGGCATTCGTTATGACGAACGGCTTGAACAGGACATGATCGCAGTGCCCATCGGGCCGCGCATTCAGCGCTTCGCCGCCGCCGCTTCAAAGCGATACCTCGATCGTTACGGCCGGCCGCAGCATCCGCGCGATCTTCTGCAGCACGCCTGCCTGCGCGGCCGCTTCGGCAGCGGGGCGCTGACGTCGTGGGAGTTCGAGCGCGACGGCGAAGTGATCAGCGTCGAGCCCACTGGCCCGCTGCTGGTGAGCGTCGGAACGGCAACCGATCTCGCAGTCGACGCGGCCATCGCAGGAACCGGAATCGTCTACCTGTTCGAAGATTGGCTGCGCCCGCTTTTCGATCGCGGCGAACTCGAACCCGTGCTCGAGCCGTGGTGGCAGCGCTTCTCGGGACCGTTTCTTTATTACCCGGGACGGCGGCTCGTGCCCGCGCCGTTGCGGGCCTTCGTCGACTTCATCAAGGCGGTGCCCGGGCGCTCATAGTCTCTGCCGCCTGACGCGGCCGGTCATGCCGCGGTAACGCTTCTTTAACCATAATCAGCGCTGTTTAGAGGGTCTAAACGAGGGCTCCGGCCCTAGTTTGGTCAAGTTTTGCAGGGATTCCGTTACGCCTGCCGACGGCGGGACTTGGACGGGTCTTTGCAGGACAATCGGTTTTGAGCGCGTACACGGAAGTTCCGGCCGCGCGACTTCGTTTGAACATGACGCCGCGCCGGCTCCGATTTAGAAAGCCGGTTCGAGCGGAAAGGACGTGCCCATGAATCCTGCCGATGTGGCACAGTCGGTGCTCCCGCTCACGTCGTCCGACCTCTCGCTCTTCACGCTGTTCTGGCACGCCCACTGGATCGTCAAGCTGGTCATGATCGGCCTGCTGGTCTGTTCGGTGTGGGTCTGGGCGATCGCGATCGACAAGACCGTGCTCTACACGCGCACGCGCCGCGGCATGGATCGTTTCGAACAGGCGTTCTGGTCCGGCCAGTCGTTGGACGAACTCTATCGTTCGCTGTCGGCCAAGCCGAACCATTCGATGGCGGCGCTGTTCGTCGCCGCCATGCGCGAATGGAAGCGCAGCTTCGAGGGACCGCAGCGCTCCTTCGCCGGATTGCAGATGCGCATCGAGAAGGTGATGCAGGTGACCATCGCGCGCGAGATCGAGCGGCTGGAACGCCGGCTTCTGGTGTTGGCGACGGTGGGTTCCGCCGGTCCCTTCGTCGGCCTGTTCGGCACGGTCTGGGGCATCATGACCAGCTTTCAGTCGATCGCGGCGTCCAAGAATACGTCGCTGGCCGTGGTGGCGCCCGGCATCGCCGAGGCGCTATTTGCGACGGCAATCGGCCTTGTCGCTGCCATACCGGCGACCATTTTCTATAACAAGTTCGCCGGCGAGGTGAATAAACAGGCCCAGCGTCTGGAGGGTTTCGCCGACGAATTTTCCGCTATTTTGTCGCGGCAAATCGACGATCGGGAGTAGCGCATGATCCCGAAAAGTGGGCACCGGTTTTCGGACAAGATCATGCGCAAGAAAGGCTAGCCAATGGCTGCCAATGCGGGCACGCCGATCACCGGACGCAGCAGGCGTCATCGCCAAAGGGTGATGAGCGAGATCAACGTCACCCCAATGGTGGACGTGATGCTCGTGCTGTTGATCATTTTCATGGTGTCGGCGCCACTGTTGACCGTGGGCGTGCCGATCGACCTGCCGCAGAGCCAGGCCAAGAGTCTCGATCAGGACAAGGAACCGCTGACGGTGTCGGTCAACGACAAAGGTCAGATCTTCCTGCAGAACGCCGAAATCAAATCCGATGATCTGGTGCCCAAGCTTCAAGCCGTGGCCGATGCGCGCGGCGGCACCGAAGCGCGCGTCTATGTGCGCGGCGACAAGAAGGTCGACTACGGCACCATGATGCAGGTGATGGGGCGGCTGTCGGGCGCCGGCTTCCATCGCGTCGCTCTCGTCACAGAGTTCGAGCAGGGCTCGATAAAATAACGATGCAGATGCGTACCGCCTCAGTAATCTCGACCGGCCTGCACGCGGCAGTGTTGCTGTTCGCGGTGGTGACGTTTACCGGAAAATCGCTGGAAGCGACGCCGGTGGAGGCGCTGCCGGTCGATATGGTCAGCGAAAAAGATTTTTCCGAGATGACCAAGGGCGTCAAGGACGCGCCGAAGCCCGACAAGCCCAAGCCTCTGGTCGAGAAGATCGATACGCCGAAGCCGGTCGAGCAGCAGGCGCCGAAGATCGACAAGAAGGAAATCGCGCCGACAGCGGAAAAGCCGCCCGAGCCTAAACCGCCGGAGCCGAAGAAAGAAGCCAAGGCCGAGCCGGAAAAGCCCGCGCAGGAAATGCCCAAGCCCGATCCGATCGCGGAGAAGATCAAGCAGCCGGACAAGCCGCAGCAGGAAGCCAAGGTTGATCAGCCGCTGCCGCCGAAGAAGCCGGTTGAAAAGAAGCAGCCGAAATTCGACCCGAGCAAGATCGCAGCGCTCCTCGACAAGCGCGACCCTAGCCGCAGCGCCGCGGCCGGTGCCGAACTGAGCAACGCGCCGTCGATGGGCACCGCGTCGGGAATTGCCGCGCAGCTCTCGCAGTCGGAAATCGACGCGTTGCGCGCGCGGCTGATGGCGCTGTGGAATCCGCCGATCGGCGCGCAGGACGCCAACGGCATCCAGATCACCATCCGCATCCGCTTCAAGCGCGACGGCACGCTGGAGATCGGCCCCCAGGTTCTCACCAGCGGCAACGGCGTGCTGTACAACGCCATGCGCGACAGCGCGGTGCGCGCGGTGCTGGTCGGCCAGCCTTATACGATGCTGCGTCCCGACCATTACGAGAACTGGAAAGAAATCGACTTCACCTTTGACGCCAAACAAATGTTCCACGACATTCCTGTGAGACGACCATTATGACAAATCATTTTTCGCTGAACCGCCGCAGCCTGCTGGCTGGCGCGGGCGCCGGGGCGCTTGCCGCGCTGACGCCGCGAAACGCCGGCGCGGTGCTGCGCCTCGACATCAACCAGGGCAATCCGCAGCCGATGCCGATCGCGCTGCCGGATTTCCTCGGCGGCGCACCGAGCGAATCCGACGTCGCGCGCAACGTCAGCGGTGTCATCAGCAACAATCTGGCGCGCAGCGGCTTGTTCGCGCCGATCAATCCGCAGGCTTTCACCGAGAAGATCACCAATTCCGACGCGGTGCCGCGCTTCGCCGATTGGCGCGTGATCAATGCGCAGGCGCTGGTCACCGGCCGCATGACGCGGCAGGGCGACGGCCGGTTGAAAGCGGAATTCCGGCTGTGGGACGTGTTCGCCGGCCAGCAGCTCGACGGCAAACAATATTTCACGACGCCGGACAACTGGCGGCGCATCGCGCACATCATCTCCGACGCGATCTATGAACGCCTCACCGGCGAGAAGGGCTACTTCGACAGCCGCATCGTCTTCATCGACGAGAGCGGCCCGAAGGATCGCCGCGTCAAGCGGCTTGCCATCATGGATCAGGACGGCGCCGGCGTGCGTTATCTCACGCGCGGCGACGATCTGGTGCTGACGCCGCGCTTCAATCCGTCGACGCAGGAAATCACCTACATGTCGTACGGGCAGGGCGGCCCGCGCGTCTATCTGCTCAACATTGAAACCGGGCAGCGCGAGATCGTCGGCAACTTCCCCGGCATGACCTTTGCGCCGCGGTTTTCGCCGGACGGCCAGCGCGTGATCTTGAGTCTGCAACAGGGCAGCAACGCCAATCTGTTCGTGATGGACCTGCGCTCCAAGCAGACGACGCGGCTCACCGACACGCCGGCGATCGACACCGCGCCGTGCTACTCGCCGGACGGCCGCAGCATCTGTTTCGAAAGCGATCGCGGCGGCACGCAGCAGGTCTATGTAATGCCGGCGACCGGCGGGCCGGCGCAGCGCATCAGCTTCGGCGACGGCCGTCACTCGACGCCGGTGTGGTCGCCGCGCGGCGACTACATCGCCTTTACCAGTCAGACGAGCGGCGGGTTCGGTATCGGCATCCTCAAGCCGGACGGTTCGGGCGAACGGATCCTTGTGTCCGGCTATCACAACGAAGGGCCGACCTTTGCGCCGAACGGACGCGTGTTGATGTTCTTCCGCGATCCCGGGCAGGGGCCGTCGCTCTATACGATCGACATCACCGGCCGCAATGAACTGAAAGTTCCAACGCCGAGCCTGGCATCCGACCCGGCCTGGTCGCCGCTACTTTCCTAAATAGTTCCGAGCGCCTGTCTCACCTCCGCCATAATTCACGGCCTTTTAACCATGACGAATGGTTTCGCCGGTCGAGACAGTTTTACCGGTCTCCTGCAAGGTTCCATCAAGGTTGATGGAAGGTTCGCTTAACGAACGTCCTGTTATCACTAGGCCGAACGCAAAGCTGCGATCGTGTCGATCGCCGCCAGGCAATACGTCCGGTCAGTGCGTGACAATGGAGTAACCGGAATGATGGATGTGAATAAGATTCTTCGCGGCGCGCGTCTCGCGGCCGTTCTTGTGGCGGCGCTGGCGATCACCGCTTGCGCCAAAAACGCCGAAGACGGCGCGCAAGCCAACGCCGCCGGCCAAGCGACGCCGGGCAGCCAGCAGGACTTCGTGGTCAATGTCGGCGACCGCGTGTTCTTCGAAACCGACTCGACCGAGTTAACACCGCAGGCACGCGCCACGCTCGACAAGCAGGCGCAGTGGCTCACCACTTATTCGCAATACGGCCAGTTCACTGTCGAAGGCCACGCCGACGAGCGCGGCACCCGCGAATACAACATCGCGCTCGGCGCCCGTCGCGCCCAGACCACGCGCGATTATCTCGCCTCGCGCGGTGTCCAGGCCAGCCGCATGCGCACGATCTCGTACGGCAAGGAACGGCCGGTCGCGGTCTGTAACGACATCTCGTGCTGGTCGCAGAACCGCCGCGCGGTCACGGTGCTCAACGCGAGTTCGTGAAGAACCCGCAAAACGAACACATTTTATGGCCGGGCATAGGCGTCTATGTCCCGGCCATTATCTGTTAATGGCGGCGCCCAGTCACAATTTCGACGCAGCGCGCCTTATGCTATCTCCCTCGTGCTATTCCGTGGGGAATAGGTGGCTGCAGATTGCGCGGCCCAAATTGTGTGGGACAATGACCCGTTCACGACATCTGATCCGTTTCGCGGCGCAAGCCGCGACAATTGCCGCGTTGGCGCTGCCGTTGCTGGCGGTGCCCGCAAGCGCGCAGGATCGCGGCGGCAATTTCATCGACAATTTGTTCAGCCGCGGTGAGAGCGGTTCGCAACGCGAGCCTCAGGGACAGTCTGAAGTCACGGTGCGGCGCGGTGGTCAGGTCGCGCAGACCGACGATCCGGGCGAGATTGCGGTGCGGCTCGACCGCATGGAAAATGCCATCCGCCAGCTCACCGGCACCATCGAGCAATTGCAATACCGCAACCAGCAGCTCGAGCAGCAGGTCCGCGGCATGCAGCAAGGCGGCGCCGCGGCAGCGCCGCAGCCGCAATATCAACAGCAGCCGGTTCGTCCCGGTGCACCCGCCAACGCGCCGCCGGCCGCGAACCCGGGACGCCGCGGCGATGTGTTCGATCCCAACCAGCAACCGGATGCGCCGGGCGCGCCGCGCACGCTCGGCAACGCCTCGGTTATCGCGTCCGAGCCGGAGACGCCGATTGGCGCTCCCGGCGGCCGTGATGCCGGCGCGCCGCTCGATCTGTCGACATTGTCGAGCAACGACTCCGCGCCGCCGCCGCCACGCGTGGCCAACGCCGCGCCGGGACAAAATCTGCCGCCTGTGATGGCGCAACAGCAGCAAGCCGCGCCGCGCGCGGTCAGCGCGCCTGCGCAGCAGATGGCGACGCTGCCGCCGAGCGCCTCGCCGCAGGACGAATACGACTTGGCCTATGGCTATGTGCTGCGCAAAGACTATGCGCTGGCCGAACAGTCCTTCCGCGATTTCCTGAAAAAGTATCCCACCGAGCGCCTGGTGCCGGACGCGTATTATTGGCTCGGCGAGAGCATGTTCCAGCGGCAGCGCTATCGCGATGCCGCAGAATCCTTCCTCGCCGTCTCGACCAAATACGAGAAGGCCGGCAAGGCGCCGGATTCATTGCTGCGCCTCGGCCAGTCGCTAGCCGCGCTCAATCAGAAGGAAGCGGCCTGCGCGACCTTGGCCGAAATCGAGCGTAAGTTTCCGCGCGCCTCGGCGAGCGTGAAGCGCGGCGTGACGCAGGAACAGAAACGCGTTCACTGCTAAGGTGTGATCCAAACAGGTTGCCCTCGAATTTGATTCGAGGGCGACTGGGGATCAGATCATGCCTGCTGAACAAGAGTCGCCAATCTCGGCCTCGGAAGCCAAGTCGCTTTTCTCCGATCTCGAAAACGTTCCGGCTCTCCTACTGGCGGTGTCCGGCGGGCCCGACTCGATTGCTCTCATGGTGCTGGCGGCGCGCTGGCGTAAAGCGCTCAAATCCCCTTTGCGCAAACCGGAGTTGATTGTCGCCACCGTCGATCACGGCCTGCGGTCTGAATCCAAGCGCGAAGCCGCCGACGTCGCCAAGCTCGCAGGCACATTAGGCCTCACGCATCGCACCCTGCGCTGGTCCGGCACCAAGCCGAAGACCGGGTTGCCGCAGGCGGCGCGCTTGGCCCGTTACGCGTTGCTCGCCGGCGCCGCGCGCAAGGCAGGCGCCGCCCACGTCCTCACCGCGCATACGCTCGACGATCAGGCCGAGACCGTGCTCATCCGCATGTCGCGCGGCAGCGGCCTCACCGGCTTGGCGGCGATGGCGCGCGAGAGCAGTGTGCCGGGAAGCGGGACGATCAAGCTCGTCCGTCCATTACTCGACGTCCCCAAGGCGCGGCTGATTGCCACGCTACGTGCCGAGAAAATCACATTCGCCGACGATCCCTCGAACCGCGACCCGCGTTTCACCCGCGCGCGGCTGCGCGGCCTGATGCCGCAACTGGCGAAGGAGGGCCTCGATGCCCGCCGCCTGGCGTTGCTGGGGCGCCGGCTCAAGCGAGCCGACCGCGCAATCGAAAACGCTGTCGACCGGGCGCATACGGAGCTGACTGCCGATCTTGGCGCGCCCGGCGCCTACGATGCTACCGGCTATGCCCGCCTGCCGGCCGAAATCGCCTTGCGTTTGCTCGGGCGCGCCATCGGGAGCCTGGGCGACGAAGGCCCGGTCGAGCTCGGCAAGCTCGAGGCCCTCAAGGAGGCCCTCGACGCTGCCCAAATGTCAGGCAGTAAACGGTTTCGGCGGAGCCTCGCCGGTGCCCTGGTAACCCTGGCGAAGGGCGAAATCACCGTCGAACGGGCGCCGCCGAGGAAGCAAGCCAGCCGCGCGATGTCCTTAACCAAGCGCCGACAGGGCGCCGGCAAAGGCCGCGCAACGCCGGCCAAATCGCGTTAGAATATGCAGATTCGAGGCCTTTCCATGCGGGCCGGCCGTGCCTACATTGCTCAACAGAAAGACGTGAAGCCTTCACGAAGTTTGGGCATAGAAATAAGACACAGTGCCGCGGCCTTGTGCGCGGCGGGTAAGGACGCCTGATGAACGCCAATCTGCGCAATTTCGCCCTCTGGGTGATCATTGTCCTCCTGCTGCTCGCGCTGTTCACGCTGTTCCAGAATCCGGGAACGCGCACGACGTCGCAGGACATTTCATTCTCGCAATTGCTGAGCGAGGTCGACCAGGGCCGCGTTCGCGACGTGGTGATCCAGGGTCCGGAAATTCACGGCACCTTCGCCAACGGCACCAGCTTCCAGACCTATGCGCCGAACGATCCGGGCCTGGTGCAGAAGCTTTACGCCAAGGGCGTCTCGATCACCGCGCGGCCGCTCACGGACAATGTGCCGTGGTTCGTGTCGCTGCTCGTCTCGTGGCTGCCCTTCATCGCACTTATTGGTGTGTGGATATTCCTCTCGCGGCAGATGCAAGGCGGCGCCGGCAAGGCGATGGGCTTTGGCAAGTCGCGCGCAAAACTCCTGGCGGAGTCGCATGGCCGCATCACCTTTGACGATGTCGCCGGCGTCGACGAGGCCAAGCAGGATCTGCAGGAGATCGTCGAATTCCTGCGCGATCCGGGAAAATTCCAACGCCTCGGCGGACGTATTCCGCGCGGCGTACTGCTGGTCGGCCCTCCGGGCACCGGCAAGACCCTGATCGCGCGTGCGGTCGCGGGCGAAGCCAACGTTCCGTTCTTCACCATCTCGGGCTCCGACTTCGTTGAAATGTTCGTCGGCGTCGGCGCCTCGCGCGTGCGCGACATGTTCGAGCAGGCCAAGAAGAACGCGCCCTGCATCATCTTCATCGACGAAATCGACGCGGTCGGCCGTCATCGCGGCGCCGGCCTCGGCGGCGGCAATGACGAGCGCGAGCAAACGCTCAACCAGTTGCTGGTCGAGATGGACGGCTTCGAAGCCAACGAAGGCATCATCCTGATCGCCGCCACCAACCGGCCCGACGTGCTCGATCCGGCGCTGCTGCGCCCGGGCCGTTTCGACCGACAAGTTGTCGTTCCCAATCCCGATGTCGTCGGCCGCGAGAACATCCTCAAGGTCCACGTCAAGAAGGTGCCGCTGGCGCCGGACGTGAACCTCAAGACCACCGCGCGCGGCACGCCCGGCTTCTCCGGCGCCGACCTCGCGAACCTCGTCAACGAAGCCGCCTTGATGGCCGCGCGCCGCAACAAGCGCATGGTCACGCAGTCCGAATTCGAAGACGCCAAAGACAAGGTGATGATGGGCGCCGAGCGCAAATCCTTGGTCATGACCGACGAAGAGAAGATGCTCACCGCCTATCACGAAGGCGGCCACGCGCTCGTTGCGCTCAACGTCAAGGCCACCGATCCGGTGCACAAGGCCACCATCATTCCGCGCGGCCGTGCGCTCGGCATGGTCATGCAGCTGCCCGAGCGCGACAAGCTGTCGATGTCGCTCGAGCAGATGACGTCGCGTCTCGCCATCATCATGGCCGGCCGCGTCGCCGAGGAAATGGTGTTCGGCCGCGAGAAGGTGACGTCGGGTGCGGCGTCGGACATTGAGCAGGGCACCAAGCTTGCGCGCCTGATGGTGACGCGCTGGGGCCTGTCGGATGCGCTCGGCCCGGTCGCTTACGGCGACAATGGCGATGAGGTGTTCCTCGGCTATCAGGTGTCGCGCCAGCAAAGCGTTTCCGAGGAAACCAACCGCAAGATCGATTCCGAGGTGCGCAAGCTGGTGGAAACCGGTCTCGAGGAAGCCAAGCAGATCCTCACCGACAAGCGCGCCGACCTCGAGACGCTCGCCAAGGGCCTGCTCGAGTTCGAGACGCTGACCGGCGACGAGATCAAGGACCTGATCAACGGCAAGCGCCCGGTGCGCGAGTCGGTGATCGAGCCGACCACGCCGCGCGGCTCCGCCGTGCCGCCGGCCGGCAAGCCCCGTCCGCGGCCCGAACCGCCGACCGCCGACGTGGCGCCGCAACCGCAGGGCTAAAAGCCACTCGCACGAATTAAAACGCCCGCCGCATGGCGGGCGTTTTGTTTTGTGGGTTTTCGGAAACGCGCTATTGCGGCAATCTCCGCTGCGCTCCCTCTCCCCAGCGGGGAGAGGGTTGGGGTGAGGGGGCCTAACTCTCTCGATAAATCATAACCCCTCACCCGGATCGCTCCGCGATCCGACCTCTCCCAATGGGAGAGGTGAAGAAAGCGACATGGCGACGAACGAGCCCAACAATCCCCCACACTGGACGCTTGATGGTTTCCGGCTCGGCGCCTGGACCATCCTGCCGCTGATGCCGGGCCTGTTCGCCTTCGGCCTGGCATTCGGCACCGTGGCAGCGCGCAAGGGCTTCAGCCTGCTCGATGCGTTGATGATGAGCGGCACTGTCTATGCCGGCGTCGCCCAACTGGTTGTGCTGGAGACCTGGCCCGAGAAGCTGACGCTGCCGGTGATCGGCGGCATCGTGCTGGTGACCGCGCTGATCAGCAGCCGCTTCCTGCTGATCGGCGCATCGTTGCGGCCATGGCTGGGTTCGCAACCGGCGTCGAAAATCTATCCGGCCCTGTTCCTGCTGGTAGAACCGAACTGGCTGATGTCGATGCGCTATCGCACCAATGGCGGCAGCGACCCGGCTTATCTGCTCGGCGGCGGCGTGGTGATTTATGGCGTCTGGCTGCTCGCGACGGCGGCGGGCTTCTGGCTCGGCACCTCGATCGGCGATCCCCATACCTTCGGGATCGACATGGTGATGCCGGCGTTCTTCACCGCGATGCTGATTTCGATGTGGCGCGGCGCGCGCGGCTCGGTCGGCATGATCGTCGGCGGCGCAGTCGCAATTGCCATAGACTTTATCTTCGGCGGCTTATGGTACCTGGTCGTCGGCGCGCTCGCGGGCTCGGTAGCGGGGGGCTTCATCGATGATCGCCAGTGATCCGGCAGGCTTTTTCGCGCTGCTCGCAGGCATGACGTTGGTCGTCTATCTGACGCGTGCCGGCGGCTTCTGGCTGCTCGGCCGCGTCACCATCGGACGGCGGCTGCAGCGCGTTCTGCAAGCGATGCCCGGCGCGGTGATCGCGGCGACCGTCGCGCCGATCCTGCTGCACGGCGGCGTGAGCGCGCTGCTGGCGGTGATCGCGGCGGCGCTGGCGATGCTGGCCGTGCGCAACGACTTTGCCGCGGTCGTCGCGGGCGTCGCGGTCGCGGCTGCTGCGCGGGCGGCGGGCCTGTAACGACGAGGGCGGACTTATGCCGCTGCAAAATCGCGTCTCACCGTTCGGCGAATTGTTCGCGACGCCCGCGCGCGGGACATTGATGGGCAATCGCGGCGGGCGGTTGCATGACGCGCAGCGCAAGCTCGGCACGCGGCGCTGGACGTCGCGGCAATGGATCTGCTGTGTACTCGATTTCAATGACCGCCACCGCACGGTCTGGGGCGACAGTTACACCGAGCTGTTCTTCCTCGACGAGGTGACAGCGCTGGCCGCCGGCCATAGGCCGTGCTTCGAGTGCCGCCGCCGTGATGCGGAGAAATTTGCCGCGCTGTTTTCCGGAAAAACCAAACGCGCGACCGCCCCCGCAATGGACGAGGTGCTGCACGCCGAGCGGCTTGACGGCAAAGCCAAACGCACGCATGGCAGTGCCATCGACAGCCTGCCTGACGGTGCGATGATTGCCATAGACGGCGAGGCCTTCGCCGTGCGCGGCAAACATCTGCTGCGCTGGACGCCAAAAGGCTACACCGCTTCGCAACCGCGCCCGCGCGGCCTCGAAGCCGATGTCCTGACACCGCCGTCGATCCTCAAGGTGCTCGCGGCAGGCTTTTCGCCGCACTGGCATCCGAGCGCAACAAAGGTCGCCCCTTAAATTACGGCGGCTCGATCGGCGTCGTCGGCGCGGCCGCCGTGCCGGAACGGGTCCAGAATAGCGCGATGACAGTTCCCATGATCGTCAGCATGACGGCGCCCATGGCGACGCAGGCTGGCCAACCACCGTGTGTCCAGGCGACGCCACCCAGGATGCCGCCGACGCTGCCGCCGAGATAGAAGCTGGTCACATAGAGCCCGACGGCAGACGAGCGGCCGACATGGGCGGTGAGTGCGACATAGCTGGTCGAAATCGCCTGAGACAGCAACCCGCAGGCCGCACAGAAAATCAGTCCAAGAATGACGATCCAGAGCGGCCCGGCCAGCGTCAACGCCAGGCCGCCGATCCAAACCGCAATGTTGGCGATCATGAATTGGCGGCGGCCGAAACGGCCGACCAGCCAGCCGGCCAGAGGCGAGAGCACCGAACCGGCCAGATAGACGACGAAGATCAGACCGAGCACCGTGGCGGACAGATTGTAGGGCGGCACCGCCAGCCGAAAGCTGATGAAGGTGAATGTGAAAATGAAATTGAACAGCACGCCGAAGCCGACCGCGTAGGTCGCCAGGAGTTGCGGATTGCGGAAGTGCCGCAGCATCTGTTTGCCGGACGCGAGTAGCCCTTCCGAGCGCACGAATTTGCGCTCCTTCGGCAGCAGCAGCATCACCGAGAATGCGCCGGCCAGCGTCATGGCCGCCAACACGAAGTAGCCGGCGCGCCAGCCGGCGATGTCGGCGAGCACGCCGGTGACGAGTCGTCCGGCAAAGCCGCCGATACTCGAACCGGAGCTATAGATGCCGGTCGCGGTCGTCGCCTCGTGGCGCGGCCATTCCTCGCCGATATAGGCGACGGTAACGGCGAAAATCGGCGGCAACACCAGGCCTTGCACGAAGCGCCAGAAGATCAGTGACTGCAGCGTCGGCGCCAGCGCCGTCATCAAGGTCGGGATCGTCACGATGAACATTGCGGCGACAATGACATGCTTGCGGCCGAGTACGTCGGCGACGGCGCCCGCGAACGGCGCGCTAATCGCCACGGCCAGCGTTCCGGCCGTCACGATGGCCGACACTTCCGCCGCGCTGGCGCCGAATTCCTCGGAGAGCAGCGGCAGAATTGGCTGTGGCGAATACAAATTGATGAAGCAGCAAAAGCCGGTGAGGAACACGGCGAACTGCCGCGTGGTTAGAAATCGGCTCTTGGCGGCGGCGTTCATGATGCTTGACGCATAATCTTGTCCGAAAACCGGTATCCACTTTTCGGGATTATGCGTGGTGTTCCCGACGATGTGATCGCGAAGCTATGCCTTGATTTTACAGCCTCGGCAAAGGGAAGGGCTGCGGAGCAGCGGGTCGCGGGACGCATAGCTTAGGCAAGCAGTTCCTTCGTGCAGCGGAGTGTCTCATCCGGCGTGCCGGACGCATCGACCTTGTGCCACGCGATCGCCGAGAGATCGTATCGTTCTTGCGCGCGGGCGACCGCGGCATCGGCGTCGGAGGCGTCGTTTGTGCGGCTACCGACGCGGGCGATGCGGACGCCGAGATCGGCGGTCAGGAACAGGCCGTGGAACGCGGTGCTGCCGACGGCTTGTTCGATCTCGGCGCGCTCTTTGGCGTCGGCATAGACGGCATCGACGATCGCGGAATGCCCGGCGGCCAGCACCCGGCGCGCCTTGGCGGCGAGCGAGGCGTAGACACGCGCGGTGACGTCGCGCGTGTAGGCGGCTTCCGGTAGTCTGTCGGTTTCCGAAACGCCAAACAGCGCCTTGCGCTCGACGTCGCTGCGCAGCCACACTGCGCCGGGCGCGGGCGGAATATCGGCGGCCAACGAACGCGCCAGCAGCGACTTGCCGGTGCCCGACAGGCCGCCGACCGCGATCAGTTTGGGTGCCGGCGGCGACAACAGTTTTCCCGCCAGCGCGAAATAATCCCGCGCGCTTTGCGCGACGGTCGGCTCCTTGTCGTGTCGCGCGCCGGTGACCTTGGCACGGATCGCCGCGCGCACTGACAGAAACAAAGGCAGCGCCGCCAGCACATCGAAGTCGCTATCGCGCCGCGTCTGCGTCAGGTAGCGGTTGAACACAATGTTCGCCTGCTGCTGCATCCCGCGCTCGATCATGTCCATCAGCAGGAAGGCGAGGTCGTAGAACAGGTCGATGGTGGCGAAGGCCGGATCGAACTCGAGCGCGTCGAACAGCACCGGCGCGCCGTCGATCAGAACGATATTGCCGAGATGCAGATCGCCGTGACAGCGCCGCACCAAACCGTCGCGCTCACGTGCGACCAGCAGTGCGCCGGTCTTGTCGAGCGCCAGGCGCGTCGCTTCGACCAGCGCGTTCGCCGCCGGCGGCGGAAACAGCTCGTGCGCCGCGACCAGATCCTCTTCGTTCTGCGCGGCGATGGTGCGCAGCGCGTCGGAAAAGCCCGCATCTTTCACCACCGGCGCGATCTCATGCGCGCGCGCCACCACGCGGCCCAGTGCGTCGGCGAGCGCGCCGTCGATCTTGCCGGCTTCGGCCAGATGATCGAGCGTCTGGCTGTTGTCGAAGCGCGCCATCTCGACCGCCCATTCCACCGCCTCACCTGTGCCGCCGATGGCCAGCGCGCCGTCCGCCTCGCGCGTGATGGCGACCACGCCGCGATAGATCGCAGGCGCGTAAGCGCGGTTGACCTCGATCTCGGCCTCGCAGGCCGCTTTGCGCTTCTCCAGCGTGGAAAAATCGAGGAACGGAAACTTCACCGCGCGCTTGATCTTGATCGCGCGCGGGCCTGCCAGAAATACGGTCGCCGCGTGGGTATCGACGCGTTGCACCTCGGCGCCGCCATGCGTCGCCGGGTTGGCCAGAAAGTCGATCACCGCCTGCTGTGAAGGTTCGGCCAGGTTCATCACGTCATCCTGCGGTGGCAGTCATGCTTTCACGATCTCAAAGCATTCAAGTCAAGCTATTGACCGGCGCGCGTCGGCTCGAAAGAGTGCGCGCATCGCCGCGCCAGGCGGCCAATCCTTGGGAGGCTTTCCGTGTTACTCGATGTCCGTACCTATAAGACCTTGCCCGGCCGCGTGAATGCGCAGCTCGAACTGTACAAGAAATACGGCTATCCGGTGCAGCTTCGCTATATGGGCGAGCCGCTCTGCTACGCCGTCGCGGAAACCGGCGAGCTCAACACCTTCACCCACATCTGGGTCTATGCGAGCGCGGCCGATCGCGAGCAGAAGCGTGCCGCGATGGCCAAAGACCCGGACTGGGCGGTCTACATGGCCGAGAATGCCAAGGCCGGCCACATCATTGCGCAGGAAAACCGCCAGATGATCCCGACCGCCTGGTCGCCGCCGATTCCGATGCCGAAGATTCATCCGAAGGCTTAAGCTTGCTTCACCTCTCCCATAGGGAGAGGTCGGCCGTCGAAGCGTAGCGGAGACGGGCGGGTGAGGGGTTGTGGTTTTGCGAGAGATTTAGACCCCCTCACCCCAACCCTCTCCCCAAAGGGGAGAGGGAGCGCACCTGAGACCGCCTCCCTTACTTGGCTTTGGAGAAACACATGCGCAGCAATGACGGCACCCGCACCGGCGGCCAGATCCTGATCGACCAGTTGGCGATCCATGGCGTGAAGCACGCCTTCTGCGTGCCCGGCGAAAGCTATCTCGCCGCGCTCGACGCCTTCCACGACAGCACCATCAAGCTCACCGTCTGCCGCCACGAGGGCGCCGCGGCGATGATGGCGGAAGCGGTCGGCAAGGTCACCGGCCGGCCCGGCATCTGCTTCGTCACGCGCGGCCCTGGCGCCACCAATGCGTCGGCCGGCATCCACATTGCGCAACAAGATTCTTCGCCGATGATCGTGTTCGTCGGCCAGGTCGGTCGCCACATGCGCGAGCGCGAGGCGTTCCAGGAACTCGACTACCGCGCGGTGTTCGGCACCATGACCAAATGGGCGACCGAGATCGACGATCCGGCGCGCATTCCCGAACTGGTGTCGCGTGCCTTTCACACCGCCTGTAACGGCCGGCCCGGTCCGGTGGTGATCGCGCTGCCGGAAGACATGCTGACCGAGCGCGTCGTGACGCCCGACGCCACCGCCTTCGAGCCGGTGGAGATCTGGCCGGGCCTCACCGACATGAGCCGGCTGCAAAAGATGCTGTGGGCGGCGAAGCGTCCGATCGTCTTGGCCGGCGGCAGCCGCTGGTCGGAAGCGGCCTGCGCGGCGCTGCATCGTTTCGCCGAGCGCTTCCAGCTTCCGGTCGCGACCACGTTCCGCCGCGGCCATCTGTTCGATCACACGCACGCCCTTTACGCCGGCGACATGGGCATCGGCCCCAATCCGAAACTGCTGGCGCGCGTCAAGGGCGCCGATCTCGTACTGATGATAGGCAGCCGCTTGAGCGAGATGGCGTCGCAGAGCTATACGCTGTTCGACATTCCCGAGCCGCAGATGAAGCTGGTGCACGTGCATCCGGGTTCGGACGAACTCGGTCGTGTCTATCATCCAGCGTTGGCGATCAACGCCGCGCCGACTGCGTTCTGCTCGGCGCTCGAAGGCCTGCAGCCGCCGAACGACATTCCGTGGCATGGCGAGTCCGACATCGCGCACGCCGACTTCCTCGCCTGGACCGGCAAGGCGACGCCGGTGCCGGGCAACGTCAATCTCGGTGAAATCCTGGTCTGGCTGCGCGAAAACCTGCCGGCCGATTCATTCGTCACCAATGGCGCGGGCAATTTCGCCGGCTGGATTCACCGCTTCTATCGCCACCGCAAATACGCCACCCAAGTCGCCTCGACCTCCGGCTCGATGGGTTATGGATTTCCGGCGGCGCTCGGCGTCAAGACGATCCATCCTGAGCGCACGGTTGTGTGCGTTGCCGGCGACGGCGACTTCATGATGACCGGGCAGGATTTCGCCACTGCCGTGCAATACGAACTGCCGGTGATTGTCGTGATCCACGATAACGGGCAGTACGGCACCATCCGCATGCACCAGGAGCGCGACTATCCCGGCCGCGTCGTCGCGACCCAACTGAAGAACCCGGACTTCGTCGCTTACGCCAAGGCCTTCGGCGGCTTCGGCGTGAAGGTCGAGAAAACCGCCGATTTCCCCGCGGCCTTCGTCGCCGCGCAGAAGTCCGGCCTGCCGTCGATCATCCATCTCAAGATCGATCCCGAAGGCATCACACCGACCGCGACGCTGACCAGCATCCGCGAAAAGGCGATGGCGGCGGGGAAGAAGTAGGCACGATTGTCATTCCGGGACGGCCCGTAAGGGCCGGGCCCGGAATCCATAACCCCGACTTGTGAATATGGATTCCGGGCTCGCGGCCATCGAGCGTCGAAGACGTGCGTGAACGCGCTCGGTTGCCGCGCCCCGGAATGACGACCAATGGAATACTTGCTTCTTCCTCGTGAATCATCATTCACTCATTTCATGCCCTATCGACGCACCGATAATGTCGTCCGCCGCCTGGCCGCGCGGGAGCAGACCATCCTCGAAGCCGCGACCGAGATGGCGGCCGAAGGCGGCATGGGCGCGGTGCAGATCGCCGACGTCGCCAAGCGCGCCGGCATCGCTGCCGGCACGGTCTATCGCTACTTCCCGTCGAAGACCGATCTGGTCGCCGAATTGGTCGCCGCCGTTGCCGGCCGCGAACTCGAGGCCATGAAGGCCGCGGCGGCCGCGGCGCCGGGCCCGCTATCGGCGCTGGCGGCGTCCATCGCCACCTTCGCCGCGCGCTCGCTCGCCGAACGGCGGCTGGCCTGGGCCGTCATTGCCGAGCCGATCGATGCCGCGGTTGATGCCATGCGGCTCGACTTCCGCCAGTCGCTCGCCTCCGAACTGGAGACGCGCATCCGCGCCGCCATCGACGGCAAGCTATTGCCCGAGCAGGACGCGCGCGCCGCCGCGCCGGCGATTGTGGGTGCGCTGATGGAGGGTCTGCTCGGGCCTTTGGCGCCGTCGCATGACGGGGATGCGGCCGGTTCGCGCGAAGCGGTGCAGGGTGCGACGCTTCTGGCCCTGCGCGCGCTCGGCGTGTTCGATGCCCGCGCGCGGGGTCTCGTGGCGCAGTGCGTGCTGCCTTGAGTTGTTCTTACCCTCCCCTGGAGGGGGAGGGTCGGCGAGCGTAAGCGAGCCGGGGTGGGGTGAAACAAAAAGATCACCCCCTCCCGACCGCCCTCGCTGACGCTCAGGCGGTCGACCTCCCCCTCCAGGGGGAGGTAAAGAGAATCACGCCACCGCTTCTTCCGGCACCTCATCCAGCGGCAACGTCACGTCCTTGACGCCGCGTTCGAGCGGATCGTCGGCGGCGTGGAAGCCGAGTTCGCCGCACATTTGCAGCATGGTGCGGTTTTCCGCCAGCACCTGGCCGCGCACCGATTTCAACCCCTTGGCTTTGGCGTTGGCGATCATGTGCTTCATCATCAGCCAGCCGAGCCCGTGCCCCTTGAGATGCGTGCGCAGCAAAATCGCGAACTCGCCGTGTTCGCCCTTGGCGTCGTCATGCAGCCGCACCACGCCGAGCATGCGGCCGTCGTTTTCGTCGATGGCGATGAAGGCCATGGCGGTCGCGGGATCGTAATGCACCAGCTTGTCGATCATCTCAGGGCTCAACGCACGCATCGCCGAGAAGAACCGCAGCCGCAAATCGCTTTGCGTCACGTCGGCGAGGAAATCCGGATACAGCGCCGCGTCCTTCGGCAATAACGGCCGGATCAACACGCGTTCGCCGTCGCGCAGGGTGACGTGGCGTTCGAGCATCGCCGCTATCTCTCCGCTCGTCCCCGCGAAAGCGGGGACCCAGGGCCAAACAAACGCGCTGCTAACTGGATTCCCGCTTGCGCGGGAATGAGCGGGTTTGGCTCAATGCGACATCAGCACCGGCACCGTCATCGATTTCAGAATGCCGCTGGTGGCGCCGCCCAAGATGAATTCGCGCAGGCGCGAGTGGCCATAGCCGCCCATCACCATGAAGTCGGCGCTGGTGTCTGCCGCATAAGACAAAAGGGTGGAGGCGACATCGATATCCGGCGAGGTGATGCGCTTGAGCGAAATGTCGAGGCCGTGGCGGGCGAGATGCTGGCCGAGATCGACCCCGGGCACTTCGTCGCCCTTGGCTTCCTTGGCGCCGACCATGACGATCTCGACCTGCTTGGCTTTTTGCAGGAACGGCGTGGCGTCGGCGACGGCGCGCGCGGCGGTGCGGCTGCCGTCCCAACACACCATGACGCGGTCGAGCTTGAGCGCGGCCTTCTGGATATAGGGCACGAAGATCACCGGACGTCCGGATTCAAACAGCACGCCTTCGTCGACGACTTCCTCTGGCGCGGCGCGTTCGCCCTCGGGCTGGCCGACCACCGCGAGGTCGAACCGCCGCGCCAGGCGGCCGAGCTGCTCGGCAGCGCCGGAAATGCTGGCGGAGACCATGCGGCTTTCGGCGGACACGCCGACGCGCCTCGCCGTTTCGTCAAAGCGGGTAATGGCGGCGCGCGCCTTGCTGTCGGACTCGCGGCGCTGGGATTCGATAATTTCCGGCGGAATGCCGCCCATCACCAAGCCGGGGATCACCGGCTCGTAGGAAAAGGCGACGCCGAGGACATGGGCCCTGAAGGCGTCGGCGACCGAGATTGCGAAATCGCCGGCCGGGTCGTGCTGGCCCAGACTCAAGTTGACGATGAGGTCTTTGATCACGGCGATGTCTCCTGGCCGGATGATGGCCGTCCGATCATGCCTGTTGCGCCGCCGCGGCCTTTGACCGAAGTCAAAGACCGCCAAGTGTCTTATTGGTGGCGCGCTACTTCTTCGCCCCATCCGGCTTGAACGACGCCAGATAGGCCCACAGGTCGCCGGCCTCCTTCTCGTTCTTGATGCCGGGGAAGATCATCTTGGTGCCCTGGATCTTGGCGCGCGGGTCCTTGATGTATTCCAGGAACACATCCTTGTTCCAGGTGAGGCCGGAATTCTTGTTGGCGTCGGAATAGCTGTAGCCCTCGGTGGTGCCCGCCTTGCGGCCGTCGATGCCGTTCAACTCAGGTCCCACTTTGTTCTTGGCGCCTTCGCCGATGGCATGGCACGGCAAGCACTTCTTGAACGACTGTTCGCCCGCGGCCGCATCCTGCGCCTGAGCCGTTTGCGCCATCGCGGCCAATATGACAGCCGCCACCAGTACCGATTTCATGCCTGCACTCCTGTCGTGATGATTGCCGCCCAAGGACCTAATGGCCATGACGCTGGCCCGGTTCCAAAGCTTTTGCCAGCCCTTTATGTCGGGCGTCAAATGGCCGATAACCTAGCCGCAATAACAGCCGGGAGCGGGTGAATGTCGGTGCGAATGCCGGAAGCGGACAGCGCGGTGCTGGCCAGGCGCGCCGCAATCGTCAAGGCGCTGCGCACCATCGTGCCGGGCGAGGGCGTCATCGCCACCGAACGGGAGATGCGCCCGTTCGAATCCGACGGTCTGACCGCCTATCGGCAGATGCCGATGGTCGTAGTGCTGCCAGAGACCACCAAGCAGGTTTCCGAGGTGCTGGCTTTCTGCCACGGCGAAGGCATCAAGGTGGTGCCGCGCGGCGCCGGCACCTCGCTGTCGGGCGGCGCGCTGCCGCTGGAAGACGGCGTGCTGCTCGGCATGGCCAAGTTCAACCGCATCAAGGAAATCGATTTCGCCAACCGCGTCGCGGTGGTCGAGCCGGGCGTCACCAACCTCGCGGTGAGCACCGCGGTGGCGCATGCCGGCTTCTATTACGCCCCGGATCCCTCGTCACAGATCGCCTGCACCATCGGCGGCAACGTCGCGGAGAATTCCGGCGGCGTGCATTGCCTGAAATACGGCATGACCACCAACAACGTGCTCGGCTGCGAGCTGGTGCTGATGAACGGCGAAGTCCTGCAGCTTGGCGGCAAACATCTCGACGCCGAAGGCTACGACCTGCTCGGCCTTGTCAACGGCTCCGAGGGGCTGCTCGGCGTGGTGACCGAAGTCACCGTGCGCATTCTGCAGAAAGCCGAAACGCAGCGCGCCGTGCTGGTCGGCTTTCCATCGTCGGAAGACGCCGGAGAATGCGTCTCCGCGATCATCGCCGCCGGCATCATTCCCGGGGGAATGGAGATGATGGACAGACCTGCGATCCACGCGGTCGAGGAGTTCGTCCACGCCGGCTATCCGCTCGACGTCGAAGCGCTGCTGATCGTCGAACTCGACGGGCCGCAAGCCGAGGTCGATCACCTGATCGAGCGCGTCGTCGACATCGCCGACAAATGCCATTCCGTGAATTGCCGCGTGTCCAAGACGGAAGAAGAGCGGCTGCTGTTCTGGGCCGGCCGCAAGGCGGCGTTCCCCGCGGTCGGCCGCATCTCGCCGGATTATTTCTGCATGGACGGCACCATTCCGCGCGCCAAGCTGCCGCAGGTGCTGGCCGAGATGAAGAAGATGTCGGAGAAATTTGGCCTGCGCGTCGCCAACGTGTTTCACGCCGGCGACGGCAATCTGCATCCGCTGATCCTCTACGATTCCAACAAAGCCGGCGAGGTCGAACGCGCCGAGGACTTCGGCGCGGAAATTCTCAAGCTCTGCGTCGCGGTCGGCGGCGTCTTGACCGGTGAGCACGGCGTCGGCGTCGAGAAGCGCGATTTGATGCCGGTGATGTTCTCCGAGATCGACCTTAACGCCCAGCAGCGCGTCAAATGCGCCTTCGACGAGAAGGGCCTGCTCAATCCCGGCAAGGTCTTCCCGGTGCTGCACCGCTGCGCCGAGCTCGGCCGCATGCACATTTCCGGCGGCAAGCTGCCGTTCCCGGATATACCGAGGTTTTGACGGGCGTCCGGCGGGATTGACTTTTATGAGTAAAAACTCATAATGGCTCAGATGCGCAAAGACCGCCCGTTGTTGTGGGTCGCGTCGAGCAAGCGCGACTATCGTGAGTTTCCTTCGCGGGTGCAGGAAGGCTTCGGGTTCGAACTGTATCTGGCGCAAACTGGACAGCACCCGCCATCAGCGAAGCCGCTCAAAGGCCTGGCATTCGGGACGCTCGAGTTGATCGATAATTTCGACGGCGACACTTACCGGGCGGTTTATACGGTGCAGTTCAGCGAAGCGGTTTATGTCCTGCATGCTTTCAAGAAAAAGTCGAAACGCGGCAGCAAGACGCCGCAAACCGATATCGATTTGATCAAGCACCGGCTGAAGACGGCAATCGACGATCACGCGCGGCGGTTCGCCAAGGAAAGCAAACGATGACGCGAAAACAGAAAGTTGAAGTGAGCAGCGACAACATCTTCGCCGACCTGGGTTTGCCGGATGCAGGTCCGCATTTCCTCAAGGCGCAGATCGTCTCGGAAATCTATCGTCTGGCCGCGGCGAGAAAGCTGACGCAGGTTCAAGTGGCCAAGCGCCTCGACATCAGTCAGCCAGAGGTCTCCCGCATGTTCAAAGGCCATTTTCGCGAATATTCGATCGAACGCTTGATGGAATTTCTCACCGGCTTCGATCGTGACGTGGAAATCATCGTGCGGCCGCACAAGAAATCGGGCAAGGCCGGGCGCATCACCTTCAAGGGCGGCCGGGAGGCAGCGTAATGCGTGCTCAGGAATGACCAACATCCTCAAGCCCCTCGACGAAAAGCACGTCGAAGACGCCGTGCGCTGGGCGCTCAGCCACGACAAGGCGCTGGAAGTCGCAGGCCAGGGCACCAAGCGCGGCATCGGCCGGCCGAGCCAGACCGATCTCACGCTCGACCTGTCGGGGCTCACCGGCGTCACGCTCTACGAGCCGGCCGAACTGGTGCTGTCGGCGCGCGCCGGCACGCCGCTGGCCGAGATCGAGGCCCTGCTGGCAGAGAACAACCAGGAGCTCGCCTTCGAGCCGATGGATTACGGCCCGCTGCTCGGCGGTCCCGCCGATCAAGGCACCATCGGCGGCGCCATAGCCGCCAATCTCTCCGGCCCGCGCCGCATCAAGGCCGGCGCCGCCCGCGATCATTTCCTTGGGCTGTCCGCGGTGACCGGCCGTGGCGATACCATCAAGTCCGGTGGCCGCGTCGTGAAGAACGTTACCGGGTATGACATGTGCAAGGTGCTGGCCGGCTCCTGGGGCACGCTGGCGGCGATGACCGACGTTACAATTAAAGTACTTCCGCGCGCCGAGACAGAAGCGACCGTCGTCGTCGAAGGCCTTGATGACGCCCGCGCCTGTGCCGCGATGGCGGCCGCGATGGGCGCGCCCTGCGACGTGTCCGCCGCGGCGCATCTGCCCGACCACGTCGCGTCCTATTTCGACGGCCTGCCGAATGCCGAGGCCGCCACGGCGCTGCGGCTGGAAGGCGTCGCGCCGTCGGTGAAGCACCGCACGGAGGTGCTGGCGAAGCTGATGAAGGATTTCGGCCCGGTCGTGCTGCTCGAGGAAAAGGAATCCCGCGCACTCTGGAAAAGCGTGCGCCAGGTGAAGCCCTTCGCCACGGAGTCCTCACACCAGCGCCCGCTATGGCGCATCTCGACCGCGCCGGCCAACGGTCACCGGGTCGCGGCGGCGATCACGCCGGCGGCGCAGATGTTCTACGACTGGGGCGGCGGTCTCATTTGGGTGGCGATGCCGTTCGGCGACGAACCGGATGCCGCGCACATCCGCGAAGCGGTCGCGGCGGTTGGCGGTCACGCCACGCTGGTGCGTGCCTCGGCCTCTGTGCGCGCCGCGGCGGATGTGTTCCAGCCGCAGGAGCCCGCGCTCGCCGCCTTGAGCAAGCGCGTCAAGGATGCCTTCGATCCGAAGGGCGTGCTCAACCCGGGGCGCATGGTGGCCGGCGCCTGAGTTGCGCACGCTTCGCCACGGTTAGGTATTAACGGCGAAGCGAAGCGTGTAACGTAAGACCCATGCAGACCAATTTCTCCCTCGGCCAACTCGCCGACCCGCAGAATTACGCCTCCGAAAAAATCCTGCGCGCCTGCGTACATTGCGGCTTCTGCACCGCGACGTGCCCGACTTATGTCCTGCTCGGCGACGAGCTCGATTCGCCGCGCGGCCGCATCTACCTGATCAAGAACATGCTTGAGGCCGACGCGCCGGCGACGCCCGAGGTGGTCAAACATATCGACCGCTGCCTGTCGTGCCTGTCCTGCATGACCACCTGTCCGTCCGGCGTGCATTACATGCATCTGGTCGATCATGCCCGCGAGCACATCGAGCAAACCTACAAGCGCCCGCTGGCCGACCGCGTGCTGCGCGCGCTGCTGGCGAATGTCCTGACCGACCCGGCCAAGTTCCGCCTGGCCACGGTGGCCGGCTGGCTGGCCAAGCCCTTCGCCCCGGTCATGCGCGCGCTCGGCCTGACGCGGCTCGCCGCCATGGTCAGCCTGACGCCAAGCCGGATGCTGGCGCCGCCCGGCGATCGTACCGGCAAGGTCCATCCCGCCATCGGGACCCGGCGCGGCCGGGTCGCCCTGCTGTCGGGCTGCATCAATCCGGTGCTGGCGCCGTCGATCAACGAGTCGGCGATCCGCATGCTCAACCGCAACGGCATCGAGGTCGTGGTCGCCAGGGGCGAGGCCTGCTGCGGCTCGCTGGTGCACCATATGGGCCGCGAGGAGCAGGCGCTGGCGCAGGCGCGCAACAATATCGATGCCTGGATGGCCGAAATAACCGGCGAGGGGTTGGACGCCATCCTGGTCACGGTGTCCGGCTGCGGCACCACCGTGAAGGACTACGGCTTCATGCTGCGCGCCGACGAGACCTATGCGCCGAGGGCGGCGCGGGTGTCGGCGCTGGCCCAGGACGTCACCGAATATCTGGCGACGCTCGATTTGCAGCCGGCCACGGCGCCCAAGCACTCAACCAAGCCGCTCACCGTCGCGTATCATTCGGCTTGTTCGCTGCAGCACGGTCAAAGAGTCGTGCGCGAACCGAAAGATTTGCTTTCCAAGTTTGGCTTTGTCGTCAAAGATGTACCGGAGGGTCATTTGTGTTGCGGCTCGGCGGGCACCTACAACATTCTTCAGCCGGAGCTGGCGGGTCAGTTGCGCGACCGCAAGGTCGCCAACATCGAACGGCTTGTCCCTGACGTGATCGCCGCCGGCAATATCGGCTGCATCACCCAGATCGGCGGCGGCACCGCCATCCCGGTGGTTCACACCGTCGAGTTGCTCGACTGGGCGAGCGGCGGTCCGGTGCCGGCGCCGCTAGTCGAGTTGGCGGCCGCCAAAGCGGCAAGCGAAGAGGCCGCGGGTGAGCGGAGAGATGCTGCGGCCGCAAGGCCAGAGGCTGTGTTGCTGAACTAGTTTATTCAAACAGAGTGGGAGCTGGATCATGGCGAAGAAGTCGAAAGCGAAGAAATCCAAGAAGACCGCGAAAAAAGGCAAGAAGGCCAAGAAGACCAAAAAAGTCGCGAAAAAAGTCGTCGCGAAGAAGTCCAAAAAAGCCACCAAGAAAAAAGCCGCCAAGAGGAAGGCGCCGAAGCCGGCTCCGGCACCGGCAGAGACCGGGCTTGCATCGATGATGCCGTCGTCCATTAGCGGCCTGTTCGGTGGCAAGACGGACGACAAATAAGACCGACGACCCGTTAAAGGGGCGACAGGAATTAGGGGCGGCCGCATGTGCGGCTGCCTTTTTTTTAATTTCGCGCCTCTTGACTTAAATCCCTTACGTGGATTATATTCTAGTAATCGCGTCCCGTCTACGAGGGGCGTTTGATCAGCGTCGTCAGACGCGGGGCGGGATGCGGTGGCCGGACGGGGCGTTGGAGATGCGACGCAAACACCCGACCGGCGGTCCAAGCCGCTTCGTCCCGATGCGCATCGCCGCGCATCACGGGGCCCCGCCGACGGCGGCGTCCGGCATTGTCGGAAGTGCCCAGCGCCGCGGGGGCCAGAACGGTGGAGAGGTGCCTTTAAGTAACGGAGGTGCCTGAAAGGTCAGTCCACCGGGGGCGATGCGGAGCAAACCTCAAACACTGCGCGCGGGACGCCGGAGACTTGGCGGACTTGCGGCTTGCCGCGCCGAAGCCGAAAGGCGAAGGCGGGCGAATGACTTCGACAAGCCTCGATGTCGCGAGGCGTCGAGGTCCGTGGGTCCCTTGAGGGCCCGGCGTTCCGCGCGCCCTCGTTCGCGCATGTCGGGTTTACCCGATATGCGCCAACCAAAGAGGCGAGGGAGGCGCGAAGGAAGGATTTGGACTACGGCGTACCCGGCGCCGCTAAAGAATACGGGCGATGAATCACGCCGTCATTCCGGGACGCCCCGTGAGGGGCGAGCCCGGAATCCATATTCCAGAGTCGGGGTTATGGATTCCGGGCTCGCTCGCATAGCGCGTCGAAGACGCGCGTAAACGCGCTTATGACTCGCGCCCCGGAATGACAAGAAGCCCTGATTGCATCACCTTGCCGGGAGCAATACCATGGCCCGACGACGGCCTTTACGGCCTTAGACCCATTCGAATTTTCACGAATTCGCGACAAGGAGCACTTCGCTATGCCGGCGTACAACATTCTCAT
>Ga0193699_10000068_pt1 | contig 49759 bp, 41 predicted proteins | sample L3c2metaG_FD_160095 | JGI IMG/M metagenome (GOLD analysis project Ga0193699, IMG submission 160095) | Soil microbial communities from a riparian zone of the East river system, Colorado, United States - L3c2 | ecosystem: Environmental > Terrestrial > Soil > Riparian zone | place: USA: East...
TCGGTGGGGGTGGTGGTTTCGGGGGCGGTGGTGGCGGGTCGAGCTGGTGACGAAAAGGACTTGGAGCCATGATGAAACTTGAGGAACTGGTAAAGCAGCTCGAGCTCGCGTACGGAGAGGGGCTGCGCTCGGTCGTGCTCTTCGGCTCCGCTGTCGCGGGCGAGCACAACCCGAAGAATTCGGACTACAACGTTCTGGTGGTCGTGGACGCACTTCCGCTGGAGAGGCTCCGTGCCGTGGCAGCGGTATCGAAGGCGTGGGCGGAGGGCGGGAATCCGCCACCGCTCACTTTCACGAACAGCGAGTGGCGGTCGTCGGCGGACATCTTCCCGATGGAGTACGCGGACATCCTGGAGCGGCATCGCGTGCTCTTCGGCAATCCCCCTTTCGATGGGATCAAAGTCTCGCCATCAGATCTGCGTCTGCAGGTCGAGCAGCAGACGATGGGGAAGCTGCTGCAGCTGCGTCAGGCGACGATGGGAGCGGGCGGCGACTCGCGATTGCAGCTCGAGGTGCTGGAGAAGAGCCTCAGCACCATAATGGTGATTTTTCGCGGCATCTCACGGCTACACGGACAGATGCCGTCGCAGGATTACGAAGAGCTGGCGCGGCAGCTCGCGCAGCGCGCCGGTTTTTCGCCCGACCCCTTCATCAAGGTGATTCGTCACGTTCGCGGCAGCTCGAAGATTCCACGAGAGGGCGCGGCGAGGATACTGGAAGGTTATCTGGCGGCGATGGAGCGGCTGGTGGCTTATCTGGACGAGTTTCGGGGGTAGATTATTGTCTGTTGGGACGGACAGCGTGTCGTCAATCACCATCTGAGGATCCATCAAAATGAAGCTACGCACGAGGCTCTGGCTTTCCCCGCTGATTCTGGCTTTGGGGGGCTGCGGATACAACCGTATACAGCAATACGACGAAAATGCACAGCAGGCGAAGCAGCAGATCTCGGTACAGCTGCAGCGTCGGGCCGATCTCGTTCCGAATCTCGTCAACACCGTAAAGGGCTACGCCCAGCACGAGGAAGCGGTGTTCACCCAGGTGGCGGCCGCGCGTGGCGCGCTGAGCGGAGCGATTCAGGGTGGCGATCCGACGCAGATGGCGGCGGCGAATGCCCAGCTCACAGGCGCTTTGGGCCGGCTCATCGCTGTGGCAGAAGCCTACCCGCAGCTCAAGGCGGATCAGGGCTTCCTTCGGCTCCAGGATGAGCTTGCCGGCACCGAGAATCGGATTGCGACGGCGCGCAACGACTACAATCAGGCGGTGCAGACCTACAACACCTACATCCGGACTTTCCCGCAGGCGCTCACGGCCAAGGTGACTGGAGCAAAGCCGCGCGCTTACTACGAGGCGGCCCCGGGATCCGAGACGGCGCCAACCGTGGATTTTGGGACGAGGCCAGCCCCGGCTGGAACGACGGCTCCGAGCGCTCCGCGCTGACTCAACGCGGGTTGGCCGCCCTTGACACTCATTGCGACCATCCGTAAATATTCGAAATAGAAAACACGCGGAGACCCCACCACTCTGCGCGGGCTTGCTGCGCCTGTGCCGCAAGCCTCACCCAATCAACGTTGGAGACAGGCATGAGAACAATCCGGTTTTTTCTTTACTCTCTGCTGATGCTGGGGCTTGTAAGCGCCAGCGCCTTTGCGCAGACGCGACGCATTAGCGGTCGCGTTACTGTCGAAGGAAGCAATGAGCCGCTCGTAGCGGCGAGTGTCGGTGTCGTTGGAACGCCTTACGGCACCTACACCGATGATCAGGGTCGCTTCACCGTGAATGCCCCGGACGGGGCGGTCACTCTTCGCGTTCGCCGCATCGGCTACACGCAGAAGACCATGCCCGTCGGGCCTGGTGATGCCGAGGTGAACGTTGCCTTGGCTCGCGACGTCCTCCAGCTGGAGACGCAGGTCGTAACAGGGCAGGCAACCAGTGTGTCGAGCCGCAACATCGCAAATGCGGTGACGGTCGTCACTGGCGACAAGCTGAACCGCGCGCCCGCGGGCGCGCTCGATTACGCGCTGCAAGGCAAAGTTCCCGGCGCGGTAATCACCCAGAACTCCGGCGCTCCTGGCGGCGGCACGCAGATCCAGTTGCGTGGCGTAACCTCGATCAACGCCAGCTCGAGTCCGCTGTACGTAGTCGACGGTGTGGTCGTCAATAACACCGCCATTTCGAACGGCCTCAACGCGATCTCGGGCGCAGCCGGCGGCAACCTGGCTTCGAGCCAGGATCAGCAGGTCAACCGTATCGCCGACATCAACCCACAAGACATTGAAACGATCGAAGTCCTGAAGGGAGCCTCGGCGGGCGCGATCTACGGATCCAGAGGATCGAACGGCGTAATCGTGATCACGACCAAGCGTGGCACAGCCGGCAAGCCGATCGTCGGCTTCACTCAGCGGTTCGGCACCCAGTCCATCAGCAACAAACTCGGGTCACGCTGCTTCGGCTCGGGTCAGGAGTACGCTGACTGGACCGGCGACACCGCCGTGACTGCGATCGCCGCGGATATCGCGCTCTACAATGCCGCGACGACCAAGTGCAACGATTACGAAGATCAGCTCTACGGCCGCAAGGATCTGTCCTACGAGACCGACTTGTCGGTACGCGGCGGCACGGCGACCGGCGGCACGACCTATTTCCTGGCGGGCACGGTCCGTCACGACGCCGGCATTCAGGTCAACACGCAGTACAACAAGCAGTCGCTTCGCGCGAACGTTACGCAGCAGGTCGGCGAAAGGCTGAATTTCCGCGTAAACAGCGAGATTCTGCACACGCTCACCGAGCGCGGCTTGAGCGGCAATGACAACAACGGTGTCGCGCCTTACACGATCATCTCATCCACGCCGTCGTTCTTCGATTTCCGGCCTGACGCGGCAGGGATCTACGCACAGAATCCGTACCTTCCGGTGCACTCGAATCTGCTCCAGGATGCGGCTCTGATTCGTTCTCCTGAAAACGTATATCGTTTGCTCGGCAGCGCGGCCGCTGACTGGACGATGTACACGAGCCAGAAGCAGACCTTGAATTTCTCGATGCTTGGAGGCGTCGACTCGTACTCACTCGCGAGCAAGATTTATGCGCCGCCAGCACTGTTCTTCGAGCCGCTGGATGACGGCCTCCCGGGCACTGTCTTCAACACGCAGGGAAATGTCGTCACCGCGAACCTGAACGGTACGCTCATTCACAAGTTCTTCGCATCACCCTTTACCGCGACGACCTCGATCGGACTACGGCAGGGTCGTTCCCAGCAGCAAATTGCCACTGCCACTGGTCGCGGGCTTCCCCCGGGAATCACCGATGTGAGCTCCGCGCTTCAGTCGTTCCTGAACGAGTATCAGCAGATCGACAAGTCGCTGTCGTACTTCGCTCAGGAAGAGTTCCTCACCCTCGGTGAGCGTCTCCTCGTAACCGCCGGCGTCAATGCCGAAAGGTCGAGCGTGAACGGTGACGACGCGAAGTTCTACGCCTACCCGAAGTTCTCGGCGTCGTACAACGTTCCGTATCTCCCGCCGTATGCGGACAACATCAAGGTGCGCCTTGCCTATGGTCGCGCCGGCAATCTTCCGCCTTACGGCTACAAGTACACGGCACTGATCACCACCACGGACGACAACATCATCGGTGGCACGCCGTCCAGCACGCTCGGTCTCGCCACCATTCGGCCCGAGACTTCGACGGAGTTCGAAGGTGGTTTCGACATTGCCCTCCTGAATTCACGGGCGCAGATCTCCGTCACGCAGTTCCGGAAGCAAGTGGACGATCTGATCCTGAACGCGGCGATCTCGCCGTCGACGGGTTTCACCAACAAGATCATCCAGTCCGGCAACCAGCTCGTGAATCACGGGACGGAAATCGGTCTGAATCTGAACCTCATTCAGACGCCCATGTTCACGTGGATCTCAAATACGACCTACTCGCACACCAAGGGTAAGGTCACCCAGCTGTCCGTACCGGCATTCCTGACACCAGGCTCGTTCTCCACGACCTACGGACGTGGGCGCATCGAGCAGGGCAAGTCTCCGACGCAGGTCTACGTCCAGATCGGTTGCAACATTCCCCTCACCTCGGCTGGCCGCTGCAACGACAAGAAGTACGGCGCCTACGGGGACTTCCAACCCGACTATCAGATGGGTTTCTCGAACGAGCTCGGCGTTGGACCAGTGCGGTTCACGAGCTTGCTCGACTGGAGAAAGGGCGGCAGGGTAATCAACCTGACGAACAACTACTTTGACGGCAGCGGCCTGGCTGCGGACACCGCGGCTTCAAACGCGCGGCTCGCGTACAGGGCTGGACAGCCGATCTACGCGGAGAACGGTACCTTCCTCAAGCTGCGCGAAATCACGCTTGCCTATGTGGTTCCGCCGTCGCTCGCGAGCACGATTTTCCGCGGGCAGGCTGAAGATGTCCGTGTCGAGTTCAGCGGCAGGAACCTTTGGACCAAGACGCAGTATACAGGTCTCGACCCCGAGGTCTCGAACTTCGGTAACCAGAACATCCGGCAGGCGCAGGACGTGACACCGTTCCCGCCGAGCCGTCAGTTCTTCTTCTCCGTTATCGCCAACTTCTAGACCTCACTCACCCATGAAACTCATAATGAAGAAGCACCTGGTCGCTCTCGCCGGCATTACGCTGGCGATCGGAGCGTGCAAGGATTCAACCTCGGTTCCCGACCTCAACAATGTGTCCATCTCATCGGTGGGCGGAGCGCTGTCGCCGGCCAACCTGCAGCTGCTCATTACCGGCATCCTCGACTGGCAACGGAGATCGATCGACTATCCGTTCCTCGTTTTCCCGGGGACAATGTCGCGCGACATCTGGCGCATGGATAACTCGGAGTCACGGTTCATTTCGGAGACTCTGGAGACGAAGCCAAGCCCGGGCGGGTTCCTCGCGCGCGGCTACACGCTGTATTACGCGAACGTTCGGGCCGAGAACAATCTTCTCGACGCAGTTCCGCGCGCGACGGCGGAATTCACGGCGGGGGACAAGGCCGCGATCAGTGGTTTTGTGAAGACGCTCAAGGCGCAGGATCTCTATCGCGTGCTCGAGACTCGTGACACGCTCGGCCTTCCGATAGCCGTCCTCGACGCCAACGTCGTCGCCCCTATCGTCTGCAAGCCGGCGGTTCTCACGTATCTCTCCGCGCTTCTGGACTCGGCGTACACGGATCTTCAGGCCGCGGTAGCCGGTGGGACGACTGAGTTCCCAGCGACTCTTCCGACAGGCTGGACGGGAATCGGTGGCGACTACAGTCTCATCGACAACCAGATCAGGTACAATCGCGGACTGAAGGGCAAGATCGAGGTGTATCGCGGTCTGCTCGGCAACGCAGCGAGTTTCGTCGCTGCCAGAACCGCGCTCGACATCGCGCTGGCCGGCGATCCGGGCACGGCTGCTTCGCTCGCGGGAGGTCCGTACTATCAGTTCAGTACGCTTTCCGGCGAATACGCCAATCCGCTTTTCGACACCCGCGTACACTTCACGCCGTCGGTCTACGACAGCCTTCAGGCCGGCGACAAGCGGATATCGAAGATCGTGGTTCAACCAACCCCGGCGACGATCACCATCGACGGTGTGACGTTCTCGACTGTGTACGACCCGGCGGTCTCGGTAACGAGCAACGCCTCGAACCAGACCCGTCCGATCCCAATCCTGAAGAACGAGGAGCTGTACCTGCTCCGCGCCCAGGCGAAGATCGGGTCGGGCGATCTCCCGGGAGCTGCGGCGGACATCAGTGTCGTTCGCACGGTTTCGGGCGGTCTACCACTCATCGCGACGTTCCCGAACGCGACGGCGGCAATCAACGCGCTTCTCTATGAGAAGCGTTACTCGTTGCTGACCGACGGTCCGCAGAGGCTCGTGGATCTTCGCGCTTACGGTCGTCTCAACGCGACGTCTTTCCCGCCGGGGCAGCTATCGCCCTACGCAGGAGATCCGTTCAACTTCGTACTCCCGTTCCCGCAGGCGGAGATCGATGTTCGCGCGAGCACCAAGTGCCAGTAGTAGCAGGCTGAAACTGAATTAAGGCTGGTCTGGCGAGGCCCGAGCGAAACTGCTCGGGCCTCGCTTTTTTGCGCGCACCGTATATTTCAAAGCATCCTCCTTCCAGAGGCACGTGATGTTGAACCGCGCATGGCCCAGCCTGGTACTCGCACTCGCACTGGCAGCTCAAGTGGCGTGTGTGAGTGCGCCACGACGCGCCGTTGGACCCGGGATTGATACGGTCACGGAGGAGGAGATAGACGCCATGCGCGCGACATCTGCGTACGACGTCGTGGCCCGCACCCACTCTGAATACCTGCATAGCCGTGGACGCCAGTCGCTCGATTCGCGAATGCCGGCAATCCCGGCGCACGTATACGTGGACGACACGTACTACGGCGAGATCGATACCCTGAAGGCGATTCCGGCCTCGCAGCTGGCGGAAGTGCGGTTCTTTCAGGGCTACGAGGCGCAATACCGATTTGGCAGCGGCCACATGGGCGGCGTGGTGCAGCTGATTACGAAGCGCTGACTACTTCGGTCTTCGGAAAAAGAGACGGTCCCTTCTCAACTCGCCACCCCGTCGGATCGATTCGCTCCAACCCAGCGAATCTCATCTTGTCTGGCGTGCCCGGAGCGCCGAGCGACTTCCACAGCTCCTCCGACTTCTTAGGCATGAACGGCCACAGGTAGACAGCCTGTCGCGCGAGTTGTCTCACTAGAGACGCCAGGGTGTTCTCCAGCTCGGCACGGCTGGCCGGATCCTTGGCAAGCTTCCACGGCGCCTGACGATCCACGTACTCGTTCGCCCTCGCCACCGTCTGCCAGACCGATTTGAGCGCGTCGTGGAGCAGGAACCCCTTCGGGCCGAATGACGCGTGGTATGTCGCGAGATCCGCTTCGTCCGCCTTGTCGATCTCGTTGCGCTCACCCTTGGGTACCACTCCCCCGAAGTATCGCTCGACCATCGAGGTAGTGCGGCTGGCGAGATTCCCGATGCCGTTGGCGAGGTCGGAGTTGTAACGCTCGTCGAATCGTTCCCACGAGAAATTGCCGTCGCCGTCGAACGGAACCTCTCGCAGCAGGAAATACCTGAATGCGTCGGGCCCATACCGTGCGACCGCCTCGCGCAGGTCGAGATTGCCGCCGGCCGACTTGCTGACGCGCGTTCCGCCAACGAGAACGAATCCGTGAACCCAGATGCGCTTTGGCACCGCCAGGCCAGCCGCCATCAACATCGCGGGCCATATCACCGCATGAAAGCGGGTGATGTCCTTGCCGATGATGTGAAGATCCGCCGGCCACAGCGTCTCGAAGTCGGGATTGGGGAATCCGGTCGCGGTGAGGTAATTCGGCAGTGCGTCGAACCAGACATAGGTCGTCTGCGCCTCGCCACCGGATCCTTTGCGAGGGAAGGGAACTCCCCACGAGAATCGACTCCGGCTGGCGGAGATGTCCTCCAGCCCCGAATCGATGAGCGAAATGATCTCGTTACGCCGCGACTTCGGCTGCAGGAACTCGTCGCTCGACACGAGCTTCTTCAGACGTTCGGTATACGCACTGAGACGGAAGAACCAGTTCTTTTCCTCTACCCACTCGAGCGTGCGCGTCGGGTGGAGGATGCACTTTCCATCGGCAATCTCGTCGTCCTGCTTGAACGCTTCGCAGCCGACGCAGTACCAGCCGGCGTAGGATTTCTCGTAGAAATCGTCGGGAGAGTTCTCGAAGATCTGCTCGATGAGTCGCTTGACGCCCGCCTTGTGGGCAGGGTCGGTCGTGCGGATGAACTGATCGTAAGAAATTCCGAGCAGTCCCCAGATCTCCTCTGTGCTCTCGGCTACAGCGTCTACCAATTCCTGGGGTGACACTTTTCGCTCGGCCGCGGTCTGCGCGACCTTTTGTCCGTGCTCGTCCATTCCGACGAGGAAGTGGACCTGGTCGCCCATTAGGCGGTGGTAGCGTGCTATGGCGTCGGCGCCGACTTTCTCGAACGCGTGACCCTGGTGCGGATCGGCCGTCGCGTAATCGATCGCGCAGGTGAGGAAGTACTTGGCCAACTATGAAGTTCCGGACGGAGTGTCGTCGCCACCACGGCCCCGCCGGCCACCGCGCCGACCGCGCCGGCGTTTCCCCGCGCCATCGCTATCGCGCCCGTTCGCTTCGGGGCGGTGCTCCGATACGACGTTCGCGCGCGGAGTCGGCACCTGGTGCTCCGCCGTGTACATCAGCTCGGGCGATATCTCTTCGGGCTGAATCCCTTCTGTCGCCATCTCTTCGTCATCACCGTCACCGTTCGCGACCGGGACTGTGACTCCGCCGCGCTGCTCCGTCTCCTCCTTGAACTCGACGAGCGTCAGAGAGCGCACCTCACCCTCGATTCCACGCAGCGCGACACGCTCGTGGAAGATGTCGATGCTCATGACTTTCTCTTCGCCGAGCGTGGTGGCGACGATCTTTCCCTCCTTTGGGAATCGCTTGCGGCTCTGGACGTAGAACTCGTGCTCGTAACGCAGGCAGCACATCAGCCGGCCGCACGCGCCGGAGATCTGGGATGGGTTGAGAGACAGCCGTTGGTCCTTGGCGACGCCGAGGTTCACCGGTCTCAGCTCCGGGAGCCATGACGCCGAGCAGTACTGACGCCCGCAACGGCCAATACCGTCGAGTCGCTTGGCCTCGTCACGCACGCCGATCTGCTTCAGCTCGATGCGGGTGCGGAAGAGGGAGGCCAGGTCGCGGACGAGATTCCGGAAGTCGACGCGCTTGTCGGCCGTAAAGTAGAGCGTGAGCTTTTTGCGATCCCACTGCCATTCGGCGTCGGACAGCTTCATGCCGAGGTTGTTGGCGCGCACACGGTCCATCGCCTTGCGGCGCGCTTCCTCGTTGAGCTTTTCCAGATCCTTGGAGAGCGTGCGGTCCTTATCAGTCGCGAGGCGCAAAGCCTTCCGTTCCGGCAGCGACGTGCCGCAGCCGTGAGAGCAACCACCGTTTCTCTTCTGCGCTAGCTCGCCCAGCGCGTGGATGTAGCCGAGGTCCTCTCCGCGCTCGACATCGACGATCACCGCCGCATTGAGCGGAGGCGGATCGGGATAATCCCAGAGAAAGAACTCCTTACGATTGCCCTTGAAGGCGACTTCGACGAGGTGCGCCAAGTGCTACTCTGTCCACGCGCCGAGGCGTAAGAACTTCTGCCTGCGCCGCCGCACCAGCTTCTCCGGGCGCATTTTGCGCAGCTCTTCGAGATGCCGATGGACTCCGTCCTGGAGTGACTTCGCCGCGGCTTCGTGATCCGCGTGAGCGCCGCCCTTCGGCTCAGGAATTACTTCGTCGATCACCTTGAGCTCGAGCAGCTCCGGGGCAGTGATGCGGAGGGCGGTTGCCGCTTTCTCGCGCATCTCCGGACTCTTCGCGTCCTTCCAGAGAATCGCCGCGCAACCTTCGACGGAGATGACGGAATACACCGCGTTCTCCATCATCAGCACACGATCGGCGACTCCGAGCGCCAACGCGCCGCCGGATCCCCCTTCGCCGATCACAGTGGCAATGATGGGAACCTGGAGCTGGCTCATCTCGAACAGATTTCGCGCGATCGCCTCCGATTGGCCGCGCTCCTCGGCGCCGAGTCCGGCCCACGCACCCTGGGTGTCGATGAAGGTGAGCACGGGAACGTGAAACTTCTCGGCGAGCTTCATCAAGCGCAGAGCCTTGCGATAGCCCTCGGGGTGGGGCATGCCGAAGTTTCGTTTCAGCTGCTCCTTGGTGTCGCGACCGCGCTGGTGACCGATCACCATCACGGTATCGTCGTCGAGGCGCGCCCAGCCGCCGATGATCGCCGCGTCATCGCGAAAGGCCCGATCACCATGCAGCTCGATGAAGTCGGTGAACGCGAGGCGGATGTAGTCGGCGGTGAAAGGACGCTTCGGATTGCGCGCGACCTGAACCCTCTGAAAGGGTGTGAGGTTCTTGTAAACCTCTTCACGCAGATCGGAGAGCTTCCGCTCGAGCGGCTCGATCGCTTCGGCGACGCTCACCTGGCTGTCGCCCGCTGTCTTCTTGATTTCGTCGATCTGTCGTTCCAGCTCGGCGATGGGCTTCTCAAACTCGAGCTGTGTCGCTGATGCCACCCTTCAGCTCCCCCGTTGAAGTGACACGGAAGACTCGCCCAGAATATTACGCAAAGCGCTCAGCGCCGCACCATCCGCCGCCAAGGTAAGCGACCGCGAGCGCAGGCGAGCGTGCACTCCCGCCCCGTCGCTCCACCGAAGCTCCAGCGGCGCCGAGCCGGGATACGTCTCGGCGATCGCGCGAACATCGGACATTACGTCACTCGAGTATGCGCCCTTCGCCAGGTCGATTGCAACAGTCACCTGTCCATTAGTACGCATCTCCGCCAGCTTCGTTGCCGACTCCACGATGAAGGCGGGGTTATCCCCACCTTCGTCGCGACGTGAGTACGCTCCCTTGAGAAGCATGGGTATGTCGGTGCGGATCTGATCGTTGAGCGTCGCCCACTTCTCAGGAAAGATGAGAACTTCGGCGGAGCCGGAGAAATCCTCGATCGTGAGGCGCGCGAACTCGGAACCGGACTTCTTGCTGATGGACCGCTTGACGTTGGTGACGACGACGGCGAGGGTCATCGGCTCCGGACGCCACTTACCGAGATCGCTGACGAAATGGGTCCCGAAGATTTCCGCTTCGGCGCGGAACTTCTCGAGCGGATGGCCCGAGATGTAAAAGCCGAGTATTTCCTTCTCTTTCGCCAAACGCTCTGATTCGCCCCACGGCTGAACGTTGGGGAGCACGTGGGTGGTCTGGGCCTTTTGCGCCTCGCCGACGGGAGCGCCAAACAACGACACCTGGCCTGTATCGATGTCTTCCTGCCTGAGGGAAGCTTCGCGGATCGCCACGTCGAGAGCGGCCGCGAGCTGCGCGCGGTTGCCGCCGAGCGAGTCCATCGCGCCGGCGTGAACCAACGCCTCGAGTACGCGCTTGTTGGAGACGCGAAGATCGATTCTCTCGCAGAGATCGAACAACGACTGGAAGGGTCCGTCTTTCTTCCGCGCTGTGATGATCGAGTCGATTGCCGTGCGGCCGACGTTGCGAATGCCGCCAAGGCCGAATCGGATCTTCGTCTCCCCGATCACGGTGAACTTGTAGCCGGATTCGTTGACATCCGGGGGCAGGATCTCGAGGCCCGGCTCCTTTGCGCCGGGAACGTGGAGCTGCCGCGCCTCGTTGATGTACTTGACGACGTTGTCCGTGTCGCCGATCTGCGAAGACAGCAGCGCCGCCATGAAGTCGGCGGGAAAGTGCGTCTTGAGCCAAGCGGTGTGATACGAGATGATCGAGTAGGCGACGGAATGGGATTTGTTGAATCCGTACCGGCCGAAGGTCTCGATCTGGCTGGCGATCTCCTGGATGATGACGGAGTCGTAGCCGCGAGCAACAGACTTCTCGATGAACTTCCCCAGCTCCGCGCGAATCAGCCCGGCGTCTTTCTTACCGACCGCTTTGCGCAGCACGTCTGCTTCGGCGAGCGAGATGCCCGCCAGCAGCTGGGCGATGCGCATCACCTGTTCCTGGTACGTGATGACGCCGTAGGTCGCCTCGAGAATGGGCTTGAGCTCGGGGAGAACGTAGGACACCGGCTCCTCGCCGCGCTTCCGTCGCATGTACACCTTGTGCATGCCCGCGTCCAGCGGACCCGGACGCATCAGGGCGTTCGACGCCACGAGATCGTCGAAGCGGTCGGCGCGGATGCTCTTGAGCATGTCGGTGGCGAGCGCGGACTCGAACTGGAACACGCCCGCGGTCTTGCCAGCGCGAAGCATGCGGTAGGTCTCGACGTCATCCAGCGGGAGCGAGTCGAGATCCGGTGCCGAGCCGGTGCGCTCGCGAATCCCGTGAATCGCATCGGCGATGACGGTGAGAGTCGTGAGGCCGAGGAAATCCATCTTGAGCATGCCCGCTTTCTCGAGAGCGTTCATGTCGTACTGCGTGACGACGATTGATTCCTCGCGCTCGCTGCCCGCTCCTTTGGAGGCCTGGGTGCAGACCGGGACGTATTCGTCGAGCGGACCGGGCGCGATGACTACGCCGGCTGCGTGGACGCCCGCGTGCCGTGATAGTCCCTCGAGCTTCATCGCGAAGTCGAGGAGCTGGCGGTAGCGGTCCTTCCGCTCCCGAACCTCGCGCGCGTCGTCCTTCCGAGCCGTGTAGAGCTCCTTGACCTCGGGAATGCGCTCGATCGCTTCCTTGACCGTCAGAGAGAAGTTCGGGTGATTGGGGATCAGCTTGGCGAGGTAGTCGGTCTCGGAGGGAGTGAAGCCGAGTGTTCGACCCACGTCCTTGATGGCCGCGCGGGATTTCAACGTCCCGAACGTGATGATCTGTCCCACTGAATCGCGTCCGTACTTCTGCCGGACGTACTCGATCACTTCACCGCGGCGCTCGAAGCAGAAGTCCACGTCGATGTCCGGCATCGACACGCGCTCCGGATTCAGGAAGCGCTCGAACAGCAGGTCGAACTTGAGCGGGCAGACATCGGTGATGCGGAGCGAATAGGCGACGAGCGAGCCGGCGGCGGAGCCGCGTCCAGGACCCACGGGGATTCCCATCTCTCGCGCGGCCTTGATGAAATCCGCGACGATGAGGAAGTAGCCGGCGTAGCCGGTGCTCGTGATGACTCCCAGCTCGTAGTCGAGTCTCTCGCGCACTTCGACGGGAAGGGGAGCGCCGTAACGAACAACGGCTCCCTCCTCGGAGAGGCGCACCAGCAGCTCGTTCTCGGTCTCGACTCCCGAGGGAAGCGGGAACGACGGGACCTTGTACTGCTTCGAGAAAGTGATGTCAGTCTCGCCCGCTATGCGCAGAGTGTTCTCGATGACGTCTTTGCGTCCCGGGAACGCGCCGGCCATCTCGGGCGCACTCTTGAAGTAGAGACCTTCGTCGTAGTGCATCCGGTTGGTGTCGGAGAAATCCTTGCCGAGTCCGATGCAGAGGAGAATGTCGTGCGCGTTGTGATCGTCGCGGGTGAGGAAGTGGGCGTCGTTGGTCGCGAGCACCGGCAGATTCAGCTCTTCACCGAGCTGGAAAACGCGCCGGTTGAGGGTGTCCTGGTTCTCGGAGTCGTGGGCCTGGACTTCGAGGTAGTAGCGATCGCGGAAGACGTCCGCGTACCACGACGCAGCTGCGCGCGCCTGATCGTACTCGTCGGAGAGGAGGTGGTGCGCGATCTCTCCGGCCATGCACGCGGAGGAAACGACGATGCCTTCGTTGTACTTGGCGAGGAGCTCGCGATCGACGCGGGGCTTGGCGTAGAAGCCTTCCGTGTAGGCGAGCGAAGACAGCTTGACTAGATTCCTGTACCCGATCGTGTTCTGGGCGAGGAGGACGAGGTGGTAGTAGGGTTTTCCCCGGTCTCCGCCAACGCGGTCGCGGGCTCGTCTATCGCCTGGCGCGACATAGGCTTCCATGCCGATTATCGGCTTGATGCCCGCCTTCTTCGCTTTTTCCTGGAACTCCCAAGCCCCGTGCAGGTTACCGTGATCGGTTATGGCGAGGGCCGGCTGCTCGAATTCCTGCGCCTTCGTGATGAGATCATCGATGCGGTTTGCGCCGTCGAGAAGGGAGTATTCGGAATGGCAGTGGAGGTGGACGAAGGACACATGATAAGAATATGCGACGCGGTATCCTCGCGATAGCGGTTGCGCTCGCGGTCTTGGCGCTAATCTCTGCTCCGACAGCCTGTTACCTCAGTCGCGGTGCGTGGGAAGAGGCCAAGATTCTCAGCCGGCGGCAGCCGATTTCCGAGCTGGTTCGGGATCCGAGGACCCCGACCGACGCGCGAGAGAAGCTAAAAGTGGTTTTGGCGGCCCGGAACTACGCAAAGGACAGCCTTAGGCTAAGAACTAAAGACAGTTTTACGACATATTCACGCCTTGATCACGACACGCTTGTGTTGGTTGTGTCCGCCGCCTACCGAGACACGCTGAAGCCCTATACCTGGTGGTTTCCGATCGTCGGGCGAGTTCCGTACAAAGGCTACTTCGACTTCAACGCAGCGCGGCGCGCGGCGAAAGATCTGGAGGCGGATGGGTTCGATGTGTACGTCCGTCCGTCCGACGCGTTCAGCACGCTTGGATTCTTCAACGATCCTCTCCTCAACACCACGCTCAAGGGTGACTCACTCGGCCTCGCCAACACGGTGATTCACGAGCTGACCCACAACACGTACTACGCATCGGGTCAGGCGCCGTTCAACGAGTCGTTCGCGATGTTCGTGGGCGCACGGGGAGCCGCGGCCTTTTTCAGGTCTCGCGGTCAAAGCGCAGCAGCCGCGAAACTCGACGCCGAGTGGGAGGACGACAAGGTGCTGGCGAGGTTCTGGAGCCGGGTGATCGCTTCGCTCGACTCGGCGTACGCCGCGCACCCTACTGACAAGGCGGCCAGGATTGCCGCGCGTGACACTGTTTATCTTCGCACGCGCGCGGCGCTCGTCGGCGAGATTGCGCCGCAATTGAAGACAATCAATCCGAGGTACGCCCAGCGCGTTCCGCTCGACAACGCCTCACTTCTCGCGAGGCGCGTGTACGCGAGCGATCTCGACGTGTTCGATCAGGTCTATGAGAAAGAGGGCAGGGATCTCAAGCGAACTATCGGGCGCGTCATCGGGCTCGCGAAAGCGAATCCGAAAGAGCCCTTCGCGGCGTTGAAGAATTGGGTGCACTAACTGCCCGAGCGGCGGTTTCGTCTCTACGTCGCGCTGAATCTCGAGCGAAGCAAAGCTCGGAGATCGACTAGCGGCTGCTTCGGCACTTCCTCTGCTGGCGCAGGCGTGTTGTTTGAGCTCAGTGCAACGCGCTGCATGTTGTCGCGCACGCCGCGATCAATGAATCGGCAAAGCTGATCCAGCGAGTAGTCAGCACCGCGTCGAGACGAATACGCGTTGAGCGGATAAGTCACGCTCAGATAGTTGCGCGGCCTGGTGAGGGCGACGTACATCAGCCGGCGCTCCTCTTCGGTCTCCTCATCGCTATTGAGACACCGCGCGGAAGGAAACCAGCCGTCGACCGCCCAGATTACGAACACTGCGTCCCACTCTTTCCCCTTGGCGGAGTGCGCGGTGCTGAGAACCAGGCAATCGTCGTCTTCCTTGCTCCCGCTGGGAAGATCCTGCGTGGCCTGTGGGGGCTCCAACGCCAGCGCCGACAAGAAAGTGGCACGATCGGGGTAACCGGCGGCGATGATCTGCAGCTGGTCGAGATCCGCGAGTCGCGGCTCGACCCGATCGTAGCGCTCGCGAAGAACGTTATCGTACATGAGACGCACGCGCGCAATTTCCGCGGACACTTGTGCTTCTTCCAGGACGCCCCCGTTACGAAGCGCGTCCAGCAGGTCGACCAACGCCCGGTGTGCCGCTCTCGCCCTCGGCGGTGGAGCGTAGCGTCCGAACGCGGCGGACTCCCAGGCGGCTGCGATCATGGAATCGATTGCCGCACGGGCCGTCGCGTCGCCGATGCCCGGCAGCAGCATCAGCAGGCGGTACCAGCTCACTTCGTCACGCGGATTTTCCAGAATTCGCAGGAAGGCGAGAACGTCTTTGACGTGCGCTGCCTCCAGGAACTTGAGCCCGCCCCATTTCTCGAACGGAATCTTCCTGTTCGTCAGCTCGATCTCCAGGTCGGCTGACATGTACCCCGCGCGGAACAGCACCGCGATCTCTCGCAGCGGCGTTCCCTCTTCGTGGAGCTCGAGGATACGATCCACCACGAACTGAGTCTGTTGCTGCTCGTCTCGCGCGGCCACGAGCCACGGCATCTCTCCGCCAGTTCGCTCAGTCCACAGATTCTTCGTAAACCGTTCTGCGGCCCGCGAGATCAGTGTGTTCGTGACGCTCAGGATCGGCTGCGTCGACCGGTAGTTCTGCTCGAGCGTGACTGTCGTCGCGCCCGCGAATTGCTTCGGGAAATCGAGAATGTTCCTGAAGTTGGCGCCGCGAAACGAGTAGATGCTTTGCGCGTCGTCTCCCACCACGGTGATGTTGCTGTGCGCGCTGCACATCCCGCGAAGTATCCGCGCCTGAAGAACGTTCGTGTCCTGGTACTCGTCCACGAGGATGTGGTCGTACATGCCGGAGATCTTCTTCGCCAGCTCGGGTGCCGCTTCGAGCAGAAGAGCCCAGAACAACAACAGGTCGTCGTAGTCGACCAGATTCCGCTCCTGCTTCCGGCGCGTGTAGTCGGCGTAGATCTTTCCGAAATCCTCGAGGTAGTCGACGAACTGGGCGTAGCTGTCGCGAACTATGTCCTCGATGGAAATGCCCGTATTGAGATGCCTGGAGTACACGTACTGAAGCGTCTCCTTCTTCGGAAAGCGCTTCGCCTTGGCCGCGTAACCCAGCTGCGCACGCGAAAGCTGCATGAGATCGGCGGAATCACCCTGATCCATGATCGTGAAGTCTTTTGCCAATCCGGCGGCGGGTCCGTAACGGCGCAGCAGCCGGTGCGCGGTGGCGTGGAACGTTCCGCCGTGCACCCGCTTGCTATTGCCGCCTACGAGTTTCTCGGCTCGGGACAACATCTCCTGCGCGGCTCTGCGCGTGAAGGTGAGCAGGAGTATCCGCTCGGCCTTTACGCCGCGCTCAATCAGATGAGCGACGCGGTACACCAATGTGCGGGTCTTACCGGTGCCGGCCCCGGCGATGATGAGCAGCGGGCCATCGCCGTGAGTGGCCGCAGCGGCCTGCTGCGGATTGAGCTCAATGGAGAAATCCCGTGGAGACGGCGCTGCGTCCGCTCGCGGACGCGGCGGATAGACCTTCATCGTGTCAGTCACGCGACGCTCTCGAGCAGCGCCGAGCGTGAGGTGACGACCGCGGTGAGGTCGAACGCTTCAGCGAATTTGGCGGAGACCCTGTCTCTGACGTCTTGAGCCGAGACGTCGGAGCCGACCTCGCGGGCGATCGAAGTCATTACGACTCCGTTGATGCCGCACGGGACGATCAGGTCGAAGAACGAGAGGTCGGTCGTGACGTTGAGCGCGAAGCCGTGCCAGGTAACCCAGTCGCGGGCGTGAACGCCGATCGACGCGATCTTTTTTCCCCTCGTCCACACTCCGGTGAAGGTGGGATTGCGCTCGCCGGGAATGCCGTAATCAGCGAGCGCGTTGATCAGCGCCTCTTCGATCTTGCGAAGGTACCAATGCAAGTCCTGCCGGTGCCTCTTGAGATCGACGATCGGATAACCGACGAGCTGGCCCGGACCGTGGAACGTCACGTCTCCACCGCGCTCGACCTCGAAGAGCTCCACACCGTGGGTTTGCAGGAACTCGGGCGAAGCGACGAGGTGCTTTTCCTTCGTAGACCGTCCCAGCGTGACGACCGGAGGATGCTCCATCAACAGCAACACGTCCTGCGAAATGGCGCCGGAGATTCTGTCGCGCGCGATGCTGCGTTGCAGCTCCAGCGCTTCAGCGTACGGCATTCGGCCCAGTGGGACCGTCAATAACTCGCGCTCAGCCACTGGGCATCATCCGACTCAAGCGTCCAGAACCTTACCCAGTGAGTCGAGAGTTGCCTGGGCGACAGCTTCTGAAAGGGTGGGGTGGGCATGAATCGCCAGATCCACCTCTTCGACAGTGAACTCGTTCTCGCGAGCGACCGCCAGCTCGTGAATCAGCTCGGTGGCGTGCGCCCCGATGATGTGCGCGCCGAGTATCTCGCCGTACTTGGCGTCGCGGATGATCTTGACGAAGCCTTCCGTCTCTCCCGATGTACGCGCGCGGCCGTTGGCGGAGAAGGGAAACCGACCGACCTTGTAGTCGATCTTCTTCTCCTTCACCTGCGCCTCGGTCAATCCGATCGACGCGACTTCGGGGTGGCAGTAAGTGGCGTTCGGGATGTTGCCGTAATTCACGGGGTGCACGTTTTTCTGTCCGGAGAGGAACTCCGCGAACACGACGCCTTCGCGCTGGCCCTTGTGCGCGAGCATTGGCGGTCCGGCCACATCTCCGACCGCGTAAATGCCTTTGACTGAAGTCTCCATGCGCTCGTTGATCTTGATGAACCCGCGGTCAGTGAGCTGAACGCCGGCCTCCTTGATGCCGATGTCCTCAATGCATGGTGCGCGGCCAGCGGCGACGAGGACTTTCTCGACTTCGAGGCTCTGCTTCTTGCCCGCGACTTCAACGCTCATCGTCACGGAGCTCTTTCCGACCTTTACATCGCCGATCTTTGCGGCGGGGATGACATCGATCTTGCGCTTCTTGAAGCTTCTCGCCAGCTCGGTCCCGCAGTCAGCGTCCTCGAGGGGAAGGATTCCCGGGAGCGCTTCGATGAGGGTGACCTGCGTTCCAAAAGCGGCGAAGACGTCGGCGAATTCGCAGCCGACCGCGCCGGCGCCGATGATTGCCATCGTCTTGGGCGCTGACTCGAGGATGAGCGCTTCGTCCGAGGAGATCACGGTCGACTTGTTCAGCTCGAGTCCGATCTGAGGAAGGCCTTTGACTCTCGATCCGGTCGAGATGACGATCGCTTTCTTCGCTTCGTGTTTCTCTTCCTTGCCTTCGACCTTGACCGAGACTGAGTTCTTGCCGGCGATCCGCCCGGTGCCCTTGATCCAGGTGATCTTGTTCTTCTTGAACAGGAATTCGACGCCCTTTGAGTTCTGAGTGCTCACCGCGCGGGAGCGCTTCATTGCAACGCCGTAGTCGAGCTTCACATCGCCGACATTTACGCCGAAATCCTTGGCGTGGGTCACTCTGGTGGCGAGCGAGGCTGCTTCGAGCAGAGCCTTGGCGGGGATACAGCCCCAAAGTACGCAGGTGCCGCCGAGTCCTTCGCGCTCGACTACGGCGACCGACATTCCGAGCTGGGCTGAGCGGATGGCGCCAACGTATCCTGCCGGACCGCCGCCTATGAAAATCACGTCGTAAGAAGCCATTGCTAGTCGAGTGGTTTAGAGTGCAGGATAAATCTAGCTGCCAGGTAAAGCCGGGACCTGATTGTCAGCCGCACTACGTCGTCCAGAATACCAGGTAAAACAGCAGGTTGTGATATGCCACAATAGAAAGGAGTGTCGCGACAGGGACCATAACCGCGTTGATGGCGGAGCGCGTGCGAGAGGTGTGATATGCTCGGCGGAAGCCGAGATACGTGTAGACTGAGAGTCCGGCGAAGAGGATGACGTCGATGGCGAGCTCAGTCTGCAATGTATGCATCACGCGAGCAGTGGCAGGCCAGAGCGCCGGAACGCCAAGGACGAGCGGATAGAGGATCAGCAGCACCACGGTTACCAGATACGCAAGATAAAAGGTATAGACCTGCACAGAAAAGACGAGATGTTCTGCGTAGGTTCGGCCCGTGCCGGCGAATAAAATCGTCATGAACAGCGCGAGTACAGGGACAGCGAAAATCAGGACGCTTTTCTTCTGGTTATGCAGATTTGCATTAAATCGTGCAGCGTAGCTTTGCTCGGATTCCCCAGTCTGGCTCAGGTGCTGCTGAACGGCGGCCTGGTGCTGTTGGTCGGTCATATAATTCGAGTACTTGTAACCGAACATACCGGTGTGCGGTTGAACGAAGAAGAAGACGATGTTGATGATTATGAACAGACTCAGCGGCTTCGTGTACCGCGAACGGCCGCCATGAAAAAACGCGTTCGACAGCTCGCCCGGTTTTCTGAACAACACCTTGATGGTGCGGAAAAACCGGCTGTCGAGATGGGTGAAGCCGTGAATGGCCTCCTCGAGGAAGTGTCCGAGCGAGTAGTCTTTCGGGGTAAGCTTCCTTTCACCGCACTGAGAGCAGAACGGCCCACTGAGCTGGGCGCTACAATTTCCACAGTTTCCAAAGGAAGACGCCCCCGGCTCCGATGGCGGGACCGAGGGCGTTGCGGGCCGAGAGAGTGGAGCAGCCACTCGGCCTAGATCACCAGTGAGAGTGGATTCTCGATATACTGTCGGACGCTCTGAAGGAATTTCGCTCCTGTTGCGCCGTCGACCGCGCGGTGATCGCAGCTCATCGTCACGCGCAGGCGATGGCGAACCTCCAGCGCGCCGTCAACGACGACTGGCTTCTCTTCGACTCCACCGATGGCGAGGATCCCGGCTTCGGGCGGGTTGATGATCGCCGTGAACTGGTCGATCCCGAACATGCCAAGGTTGGAGACGGTGAAGGTTGCGCCGGTGTATTCCTCGGGCATGAGCTTCCGGTCTCGCGCACGCTTGGCGAGATCGCGCGCCATCCCGGAAATCTCCCACAGTGACAGTCGATCAGCGTCGAAGAGAACCGGCGTGATGAGCCCGTCTTCGACGGCCACCGCCATCGCCACGTGAATGCGGTTGAAGTGGCGGATCTTGTCGTTCAGCCAGTGCGCGTTGACTTCAGGATGTTCCGCCAGCGCCAGCGCGACTGCTTTGATGACGATGTCGTTGAACGAGACTTTGTACTGGTCGCCCATCTCCGTGAGCTGCGTGCGCATCTCAGCGGCGCGCGTGGCATCGTACTCGGATGTGAGAAAGAATGTCGGAACGGGCCCGTTCGATTCCGCGAGGCGCCGCGCGATCGTTTTTCTGATCTGAGTGAGCGGGACGTCCTTGAAGTCACCCTCGGCGGCGAGACGCTCAGCCGCGGCTGATCGTCCCGCACCGCCGCCCGTCGCCTTTGCGTTCTCGATGTCGCGCTTGACGATGCGGCCGCCCGGGCCTGAGCCTTGTATTCCGCCGAGCTGAATTCCTTTTTCGGTAGCGAGCCTGCGCGCGAGGGGTGAGGTGCGTTGACGTCCGCCTGTTGAAGCCGCGGCTGGACGCGACGAGCCGTTTCCTCGGGGAGCGGCTGGCGGTCCGGAAGGACGAGGTGGCGCAGAACGCTGTGGTGGGCTCGGAGGCGCAGCACTCTGTGCCGCGCCACTCTGGGCTGCAGCTTTTTGTGGCGGAGGAGTAGAAGCCTCACCCTGCGACTGAACCGGCGACGGCGGAACCGCTGACTGGGCCGGCTGCGCGGGTGCGGCAGAAGCTGCTGCGGGCGCCGCAGCCGCACCGACGATCGAATCAATGTTCTCGTCCGCAGTTCCGATAACCGCAAGCAGAGTCCCGACGGGAGACGCGTCGCCTTCGTTAGCTAGTCGCTTGCGCAGCACGCCGTCGCCTCGAGCGACGAGCTCCATCACCGCCTTGTCGGTTTCGACTTCGGCGAGCACGTCACCGGATTTCACGGCGTCGCCCTCGTTCTTGTTCCACTTGACGAGGCGGCCTTCTTCCATCGTCGGCGAGAGCGCCTCCATCACCACTTTCGTTGCCATAGAAGCTCAGTCGAGGTACATGACTTTCTTGATCGCCGCGATGGCCTTTCCCGCATCCGGCTTTGCTGCCCTTTCCAGGTTCTTGGCGTAGGGCATCGGAACGTCTTCCTGGTGGACGCGCAGGACGGGCGCGTCGAGATCGTCGAAGCATTCGCGCTGGATGAAGTCGACGACCTGCGAGCCCATACCGCAAATCTCCCAACCTTCTTCGAGAACCACCGCGCGGTTGGTCTTCTGCACGGAGCGCGCGATCGCTTCCACATCCATCGGTCTCACGGTGCGGAGATCGACGACGTCGATGTTGATTCCTTCCTTGGCCAAATCATCGGCGACGCGCATTGCCACCAGTACCATCTTCCCGTGCGTGATCACCGAACAGTGATCGCCCTCGCGCTTCAGCTCGGCCACACCAAGCGGGACAAGGTGCTCTCCCTCGGGGACTTCGCCCTTGGTGTTGTAGAGCATCTCGCCCTCGAGAAAAACAACAGGGTTGTCGTCGCGAATGGCGGATTTGAGAAGTCCTTTCGCGTCGGCGGGAGTACCGGGAGTGCAGACTTTCAGCCCAGGAATGTGCGCGTACCAGCTCTCCCAGGCCTGCGAGTGCTGACCGGCAAGTTGCAGGGCCGAGCCATTGGGGCCGCGAAAGACCATGGGCATCTTGTACTGTCCGCCCGACATGTAGAGCATTTTCGCGGCGGCGTTCACGACTTCGTCGATAGCGAGGAGCGCGAAGTTCCAGGTCATGAACTCGACGATCGGGCGCAGTCCGACCATTGCGGCGCCGACGCCGACACCGGCGAAGCCAAGCTCGGTGATCGGTGTATCGACGATGCGCATCGGGCCAAACTCGTCGAGCAGACCCTTCGACACCTTATAGGCGCCGTTGTACTGCGCGACTTCCTCACCCATGAGGAAGACACTGTCGTCTCGCTGCAGCTCCTCGCGGAGCGCCTGCGTCAATGCGTCGCGGTAAGTGACTACTGGCATATCAGGAGCTCGTTTCCGCGTAGACGTCGGTGTAGAGCTTCTCGGGTGGCGGCTCGGGACTGGCGTCGGCGAAATCCCAGGCGTCCTGGGCGGTCGCCTTCGCTTCGTCGTCGATCTTGCTCATCTCGCCTTCGGTGAGCTCGCCCGCCTCGAACATTCGATTGTGGAGGAGCAGGACTGGATCTCTTTTCATGTTTTCTTCGAGCTCGTCCTTGGTGCGATACGTTCCGCTGACGGCGTCCGACATCGAGTGTCCCATGAAGCGGTATGTCCTCATCTCGATGAGGGTGGGCCGCTTCTCCTTTCGCGCTCTCTCCGTAGCGCGCGCCATGCACTCACGCACCGCGAAAACGTCCTGGCCATCGACTGACTCGCCTTCCATCCGATAACCCTTGGCGCGAACGAGGACATCTTCGTTGGCCGTCGACCGCGAGATCGCGGTGCCCATGCCGTAGCGATTATTCTCGATGACGAAGATGACGGGGAGATCCCACAGCGACGCGAGATTCAGGGCCTCGTGAAACGCGCCGATGTTGACGGCCGCCTCTCCGAAGAAGCAGACGCAGAGCTGATTGCCGCGGCGATACTTGATCGCGAAGCCGACACCGGCCGCGATCGGAACGTGACCGCCGACGATTCCGTGTCCGCCGAGAAAGTTGGTCTTGGCGTCGAAGATGTGCATGGAGCCGCCCTTGCCGCCCGAGCATCCATCGGCGCGTCCGAACAGCTCCGCCATGACGGAGCGTGGACTGATGCCGCGCGCCAGAGCCTGGCCGTGATCGCGGTAAGCGGTGATCACGTAATCGTCCGGGCGGATCATCGACATCACACCGGTCGAGATCGCTTCCTGTCCGATGTAGAGGTGGCAGAATCCGCCGATTTTCCCGAGCGCATAGGCTTCGGCGCACCGCTCCTCGAAGCGTCGCTGGAGGAGCATCGAATGGAGCAGCTCGCGACGGAGCTCGGGAGTCGTACCAGCGAGATCGTTCGCGGGCGCGGAATCGGCGCCATTGTCGCCAGGCACGCCTTTCTCTTTTCGCTTTGCAGCGGGCGCGGGAGCGCGCTTCGCGTCGGTGCTCATACGCCGGCCGCCTGCACCTGCTCCCACGCGTGGTAGCTGGAGCGCACTAGCGGGCCTGATTCGACGTGCCGAAATCCCATTTCCATTCCAATCTCGTAAAGCTTTCTGAATTCCTGCGGAGTGTAGTAGCGATCGAGCGTGATGTGCGCGTCCGATGGTCGAAGGTACTGCCCGAGCGTGAGGATATCGACGTCGACTGAGCGCAGATCGCGCATCACGGCTACGACTTCCTCGATGGTCTCACCCATCCCGAGAATCATGCCGGTCTTCGTCGGAATGTCCGGCGCGATGCGCTTGGCGTAGCGAAAGATCTCCATCACTCTCGGGTAGCGACCACCGGGCCTGGCCTTCTTGTAAAGTCGCGGCACTGTCTCGGTGTTGTGATTGTAGATCTCCGGACCTGCTTCGAGGACGGCACGGATGCTGTCCTCATTCCCCTGGAAATCCGGGACCAACACCTCGACCGAGCAGCCGGGAATCCGCTCGTGGATCTGTCGGATCGTCTCGGCGAAGACCCACGCGCCGAAATCCGGAAGGTCATCGCGATCTACCGATGTGATTACCGCATGCTGCAGTCCCATTTGTGCGATTGCCTGTGCGACCCGGTGTGGTTCCGCGATGTCGTATTTGGGCGGACGGCCGTGGGCGACGGCGCAATACGCGCAATTCCGGGTGCAGACATCGCCCAGGATCATGAACGTCGCGGTGCCATGCTCCCAGCATTCGCCGACGTTGGGGCAATGCGCTTCCTCGCACACGGAGTGGAGGTCGAGCTCACGCATCAAGTGCTTGAGCCGCATGTAGTTGGGGCCCCCAGGCGCTTTCACCTTGAGCCACGACGGCTTGCGTTCGGGGAGCGGCTCGGCGCGGTGACGCCCCATGATCTGATAGAGAGGTTCTGGCATCGTTGGCGGCTCGCGGGGAGAGAGAATCCGTCGAGCTCATGCAATCTACATCAGAAACGGTCGGGGCGAAATTGTGACAAGTCGAGGCTAAGTGGTGTTCCAGTCACGAGATCGGCGATTATATCCCCCGTCAGGGGGGCCATCAGCACCCCATTGCGCGAATGTCCGCACGCGTAAATGAGCGATTGACGCTCTGGATCGGGGCCGATCATCGGCAGCATGTCCGGGGTGACAGGACGGAGTCCGGCCAGCGCTTCGGTTTTCTCGGCGAGGCCCAGGGTTGGACAAATCTCCTCCGCCGCGCCGCGAACTTTCCTGATCCCGTCCGTCGTGGTGGTCGCGTCGAATCCGACTTTCTCCATCGTGCTGCCCCCGATCGTGTGATCGCGGCGCGGGACGACGTATCCACGCGGGCCGTAGGCGACGTGACGGAGTGGCGTGCTCGAATACGATACGAGCTGCCCGCGAGCCGGGGTTACAGCGCAGGCGAATCCCGCGCCGGAGATTTGCCCCGCCCAGGCACCAGCGGCCACGACGACGCGGCTAGCGCTGTAGCTCGCGCTGGACGTGGTCTTCACCGTAGCAGAATCGTCGCCGGCGTCGATCGCGGTAACCGACTCCTGCACACTCGTTATCCGATCACTCGTGGAAGCCAATCGCTGCAGCGCATCGAAAAGGACAATGTTGTCGACCGCGCCGTCATACGGATTGAGCACGGCACCGAGACCATGCGAGAGCGCGGGCTCGAGCTCAGCGAGCTCCTTTGCGTCGAGCCAACGACTGGTTGCGAGCGCGGATTTTTTTAAGCCCTTGATGCCTTTCACGGTCAGAGCGACCTGAAGGATCCCGAGTCGGTTGAGAGGAACACCTATGCCGGTGCGATCGGCCAGAAACTCCACGTAGGACGGGTAGCGGTCGCGCGCCGCGACCCCGAAATCGTGCGCGGGCCCAGCGGCGCGCTCGACCGACGGTGCGAGCATTCCCGCCGCGACCGGCGAGGCTTCGCCCGGTCTGTGCTGACCGATGAGGGTGACGGAGATGCCGCGCTCAGCGAGCGCAACAGCCGTAGTAAGGCCGATCAAGCCTGCCCCAACTACGATTACCTCTCCGCTCAGGTTGTCCGAGCCTCGCATCCCCTCTCGTGAAACCGGACCGCGCGGTGTATCGTAGGGATTACAGTCACCGTTTCGGAGAACTTCATGCTACGCGCAATCTTCATGATCGGCCTATTCGCCATGCTCGGCCTCTTTGCCGTCGGCCTGGTGTTCAAGCTATTCGGCGGAATCATCGGTCTCACGTTCTTCATCGTCGCCTTGGCGCTCAAGGTGGTCATCGTCGGCGGGCTGCTTTACTTCGGGATTCGTGTTCTTAGCCCGGGAACGGCCGCGCGGCTTCGTGAGAAATTCGCTGGGACCAGGCTCACGCGGTATTAAGAAAACCGAGAGCTGCGCTGCGCAGCGCAGTTCTCGGTTGCAGTTCACGCCTTCCGTTCGACCGCCTCGACAACCCCCCAGACCAAGAGCGGCACCATGATTTCATGGTGCCCGGTGATCTCGTAGCCTTTCCCGCTCCCCTGCGTCGGCCGCTGCACGACGTTCACGCGCGGGCGGTAGTGGCGCTGCATGTCGAGATCGCACGTCGTGAAGCCGGTCGGTTTTCCATTCCCGAGATTGCGCGCGATCGTGAGCGCCTTGAGGAACACCTCCGGCATGATCACAGCGCTGCCGAGGTTGAGGACGACTCCCCCGTCGTGGAGGGCAGGGAGTGACGCGGCGAGCCGCCGGAAATCGCGGTGGCTCGTGTCTCCGATTGCTGCGCCGTTCGCCGCCGGGTGCTGGTGTATGATTTCGGCCCCGAGGGCCGCGTGCACGGTGCAGGGAATTCCCAGCCGCTGAGCGGACAGGAGCACCGAGAGCTCGGGATTCGAGAGGGATTCTCCCTCGAGAGACCGCGCCAGCGCTTCACCCATTCCCCAGCCGTTCTTCATGCCACTCGTGAAGGCGTCATTCATTCCGCGGCCGGTTTCATCCGCCATGCCGAATGTGCCGTCGACGAGTCCACGCGCGACGTCCTCTGACGTCGCGCCGAAGCGCGCGATCTCGTAATCATGGATCGCGGCGGAGCCGTTCATCGCGAGATGAGTGATCACGCCGCGATTCATGAGGTCGATGAGAAGGGGCGCGAGTCCCGTCTTCACGATGTGGCCGCCGAGCATTACGACGACCGCGCGTCCGTTTTTCTTCGCGGAGGCGATCGCGCTCACGACGCGCAAAAAATCACGCGCTACCAGGACGTCGGGGAGTGACTTGAGGAACGCTGAGAAGCTGCGATCCTTGCCCGGCAGTGAAGCGAATTCGGCAGCGACCACCTTGTTCGGCCGGCGCTCGATCGGAACTGTGCGAATCTTTGATAAATCGGCTTCGGCGATCGGCGTCGGGGGGACGCTCTTCGGCTTCGCTCCGGACCGCTTTGGCCCGGAGGAATGTGACCGCGGACCGCGATTACCGCCTACTGGCTCGGCGATGGGAGGTAGGACTTGAGATAGAGGTTCAGCGAGCCGAAGGAGAGCTTCGACTTGAGCTGAACCATGACGTGGCGCTCGTCATCCGTGAGCCAGATCTCCGCGTGACCATTCTCGGAGAAGATTCCCTTCGTCTTGATGACTGGCTGGATCACGATCGCGTCGAACGTCCCAGCGGGAACCCGTACCCGCTCCTTGCGGAGCACGCGAATACGTACTGGATTGCGGTCCGGCCGGAAATAGCGATTGAAATCGTAGGTCTGGCCGACTTCGAGAGGGATGGTGCGGATGAAGTAGAGGAACGATCCGTCGTCGAGAGGCTGACTGACGGACTTCTCTTCCTTTGGTGGTTTCTTGGACGTTTGAATGAACACGGCGCGCTCGGGATATATCTCGAACCTGCGCTCGATGTCCTTTCCTCCTTCCTCGAGCTCCTGTACGAATCGCAGCGACGAAAGCGTCTCCGCGTCCATCCAGCTCTCGTACACATCGTTCACGCGGTAAAGGAAGTTGCCGCCCTGCACCCAGAACGCGGTGTGCCACACCGCCCGACCGCGCAGGTTGTCGAGCGCGACGACTTCCATGTGTGCGTTTCCGACTCTGAGCGCCCCGAACTTGACGTCGTACTCCATGCGCTCGCCGGGTCCGAAAGGAACCTTCGCGCGTTTGATGGTCGATGGTACTACGATGGTCGGCGCTGCAGTCGTCGGAGGGGTGCCGGTCGGCTGCGCCCACGAGATCGTCGCACTCGCGGCGACAAGCGCCACGCTGGAAATGAGGGAGTGCTTCACGCCGCCCCTCCGGCGGGAGATGCGAGCAGACGCGCCCTGCGGGCGAAGCGGAAAAGATTGAGCGCGTCGGCAACCGGCCGCACTCTGGATTCGCGCGTGCGCACATCGTAGCGCGGCGCGAGATCAACGGTCTCCAGGCGGCGTGCGAACCGGCGCGCCTTGAGCAGCAGCTCCATGTTGGCCGCCCAGCCGGTGCTCGTGACGACCGGCTTGTCGCCAATCGCCTTCAACAACTCCCTCAGCACAGAGATGCGATAGAGACGATAGGTCGTGAACGGGTCGGCGGTGCCCGTAGTTGGAAGGCCTGCGCGCTGGATCCAGTCCGCCAGGAGGCGAAGTCTCCGCACCGCGGCCGGAGCCTCGGTCATTTCCTGCTTGGCCGCTACGATGTCCGCGCCACCCTCGAAGCGTTTGACCAGCTCCGGAATGTGCTCCGGCTGATCGGTGAAATCGGCCTGCATGAGGATCATGGCATCACGGCGAGCATATCGAGTGCGGCGCGAGACCTCGCGCGTGAGCTTATCGAGCGCGAATCCAAACCCCTGCCGCTCCTCGCCACGCAGGATCGTGAGCGGGATTACGTCGGCGTACGGCGCGAGAATCGCGCGCGTGCCATCGGTGCTTCCGTCGTCGTACACGACGATCTCGTATTCGCGCGAGTAGTCCTGAAAAACACGCCGGATGCGCCAAAGAAGCACGCCAACGGTAGGGCCCTCGTTATAGGTCGGAATACAGATATAGATCAAGGTGTTATCCGCTGAGATGAAGGCAGCGCGGGAAAGCCGCTGCTTAGGCAAGATAGAAGGAGCAGTTGAGCAATCGCTACCCCGCGACGCTCTCCGCTATCCCGCGGTCACTCTAAGGTACACCTCAGCCGTGCGTTCGATCATCCGCTTGGCATCGAATTCCCGGGCTCGCAACCGCGCGCCTTCACCGAGCTTTGCTCGAAGGCCTTCGTTGGTAATCAGCTCCGCGGCGGCCAGCGCGAAGGCCTGAACGTCGCCCGCCGGCACCAGCAATCCGCTCTTGCGGTCCTCGATCACCTCTGGAAGACCTCCGACGGCGAACGCTATGGGTGGAATTCCAAGCGCCATTGCGTCGATGACCGATGTGCCGAGGCCTTCGGATCTGGCGGGATGCCACAGCACGTCAAGTCCCGCGACGGCGTCGTGGATCTCCTCTACAAAGCCCGCGTCGACGCCTTCGACTCCCGCCACCGAAGTACCGCCCTTGCCCTTCCCGCCCAGCAGAACGAGTCGCGTGCGCCTGAACACCTCGCCCGGCAACCGTCGCGCGACGCCCCCGACAAGATCGAGGCCTTTCTCCGGAGTCATCGCGCCGACGATTCCGCAGACGACCGTTGTTGCCGGCCAACCGCGCTCGCGGCGCCAGTTCCGCGCATGCTTCACCTGCGGGGCCGGCAAGCCGGAATAGACGACTTCGATCCGATCGGCAGGCACGCCAGCCTTGACCATCACCTGCCTCACCGCGTTTGAGATGGCGATGAACGCATCGATTCCGTGTCGATACTTGAGGCGTACGTGCCTGGGCGTGAAGGCGACCCGGCGGGTTACGACGAGGCGCGTCTTTCGCCTGCCGAGCAAAGCAAGCCGGGCGATGGAGTGCGACCTGGCGTCATGCGCGTGGATTACGTTTGCGCCCCACTCTTTGGCAACGGCGCGCAGCTCACGCGCGGATCGGATGTCCCATTCGCCGCGTAGGGTCAGCCGGTAGGTTGGAAGTCCCGCGCGCTCTGCCCGCTTGATGAGCGGTGATCCGGTCGGCGCGACGATCAGGGTGCGATAGCCGAGATCTCGCAGCCCACAGGCCAGCAGAAATACCTGGCGCTGGCCGCCGCGCCAGCTCCGCCCGGAATCGACCTGAAGGATGCGGGGCAGGTCCACTACGCTTCGAGCTTCCGCGCGAAAGCCTTGAACAGACCTCGGTCCCACGGCTCCGGTGAGTCAGTCATCTCCTCGGGGTGCCACTGCACCGCCATCACCCACCAGTCCTTGTCCGTGGACTCGAGGCCTTCGATGATCCCATCTGGAGAGCGCGCCGTGACGCGCATCCCGTCGGCCACACGCTTCACCGACTGGTGGTGGAACGAATTCACGGTGAGGTGCTCGGCGCCGACCGCTCTTGCAATGAGGGATCCCGGCTCGACGGTGATCGCGTGCGAGCGCGAATCGCGGGGGCCATCTTCGTCGTGGGAGATGTCGGTCTTGCATTGCGATCCGATGTCCTGCACCAGCGTTCCACCAAGCGCGACGTTGAGAATCTGAATCCCGCGGCAAATCGCGAGCACCGGCATTCCGCGAGCTTTCGCTTCCTGTACGAGGATGGATTCGGTCGCATCGCGCGCGGCGTTCACGGAATGTAATTTCTCGTGGCGCTCTTCTCCGTAACGTGCTGGATCGACATCTTCACCGCCGGTCAAGACCAGTCCCGAGACGGAATCGAGAATCGTGGCGGCAGCGCGGTCACTCTTGAGCGGCGGCACGATGAGTGGTACGAGCCCTGCATTTTCGAGGGCGGTTACGTAAGCGGCGGTAAGCCGGACACGACTGGTATCGCCTTCTTGGCGGATGCTAGCGGTAACAGCAACTGTGCAGGCTGGAACCGGCTTGCGCGCGGACGACACGAGTGATCTCTCTTCGACAGGGTACGTTGGCATTGGTGTTCGCCGCCGCGTCGGCAACAACGGCACAGCCCCAAAGTCTGAACGGCCCGCCCGTCGCCTGCAAGGGGGAGCGCGTCAGTCGCATCGACATTGAGGCGAACCCGCCCTTTCGCATCACGGGAGACAGAATCTGGCAGCGGTGGGCAAGGTTCGCGGCGAAGCAGCACGTGACGACGCGAGAACCAGTGATTCGGCGCTACCTCGCGCTTCGGGTCGGAGACCGCTGCACCGAGGTGCGGCGCGCTGAATCGGAGCGCATTCTGCGCGCTCAGCCATTTTTCGCCGACGCGACCGTGCTCGCCTACGCCGACGGTTCCGGCGGAGTGATCCTTGGCGTCACAACCGTGGATGAAGTATCGATCATCCTCGGGCTCGGTCTCACCGCGAAAAAGCCCCATTTCCACTCGCTCCGCCTGGGCGAGGACAATCTCCTCGGCAGCGCGATCCACGCCGACGCTTCCTGGAAGGCCGGCGAGAATTTCCGGGACATCTACGCCGGCAAGTTCATCGACTACCAGTTCCTCGGCAGACCGTACCAGCTCGAAGTCGAGGGAGGCCGCCGCGAGCTGGGAAGCGATTGGACGACCGAGCTCGCGCATCCGTTCCTGACCGACTTGCAGAAGCTGTCGTGGCGAACCACGGCCGGCCACCAGAATGGATACTTCCAGTTCAAGCGACCAGACGCGGACCCTGCTGCGCTGCGCATCCAACGCTCATACAGCGACATTGGGGGCGTGGTTCGGATAGGTCCTCCACTCGGGCGTCTCGCGCTAGTAGGCGGATCGATCTCCTTCGAAGACGAGAATCCCGGCAACCGGCCGATTCTCGTCACCGACACCGCGCTCGTCCCGGACACCAGCACGGCTCTGTTCGACAGGTACACGAAACACCAGACCGCCAGGCTCAACTTTCTGTGGGGAGTGCGCAACGTCCGATTCCTGCCCGTGATCGGGTTCGACGCGCTCGAGGGTGCCCAGGATCTCAGGACCGGAATACAGGTTGGGACGGTCATTGGAAAGGGGGCGAGGTTTCTCCGCGGCAAGGAGCGAGACATGTTCGGATCGACCGACATTTACGTCGGCATGGCGACTCCTATCTCTTTCGCGGCGGTCAACATCGCTGGCGAGGGCAGGCGCGATGAGGACGGCAACTGGGATGGAATCCTAACTCACGGCAGGGCCGCACTGTATCTGAAGCCGTTCAACAGACAAACGTGGATGACGGACCTGATCTGGAGTGGTGGATGGAAGCAGAGGATTCCATTTCAGCTCACGTTCTCGGATCGCGATGGTGGCTTGCGCGGATTCAAGGGTATCGACGTGGGAGGCGCGCGAAGGCTGATCGGTCACCTCGAGGATCGGTACCTGATAGGCCGGTACAAGCAGGTCGCGAGCATAGCCGTGGCCGGTTTTGCGGAGGGAGGGAAGATATGGGCAGGCGATTCTCCCTTCGGAGTGAATACTCCGCTTGCGGCGTCAGTCGGGTTTAGCATTCTCGCCGCTTCGCCGCCCCAATCGCGGCGAACTCTGCGGGCCGATTTTGCGTTTCCCGTCAGGGGCGAGAGAGAACACAACCTGGAAATTCGACTGACGGTCCGGGACTTCACCCGCATATTCCGGGTCGAGCCGGAGGACGTGTTCAACAGTCGCGAGCGGTCGGTTCCGCCAAGCGTGTTCAACTGGCCGTAGTAGTTGCGACGAGAGTGGCGTAGCTCGAGCTACGCCACCTTCAGCTCACCGATCTCCTGCCGGCACCCCACGCATCATCTTTCCGACCGGGAACACCAGCAGGCCGCAAACGACAGCCGCGATGAAGAGGAAGATCGACGTCTGCTGGAAGAGCGCCGGCATGTCCTGAAGCTTCTCCGGATCGACGCGACCTCCGACGAGACCAGCGATCAGGTTTCCGAGTGCCGCGGCCATGAACCACACGCCCATCATCTGACCCTTGAACTTGAACGGCGCGAGCTTGGTCATCGAGCTGAGCCCAACTGGACTGAGCGACAGCTCTCCGATCGTCTGGAACAAGTAGCTCAATACCAACCACCAGGGTGACACGCGGACGGAACCCCCGCCCCTGATCACGATGTTCGCGGCGAACACCATTACGACAAATCCAAGTCCGGCGAAAAACAATCCCCAGGCGAACTTCGCGACGCTCGAGGGATCCTTGCTCCGGCGGCCGAGCGCGATCCAGACTGCGGCGAACACGGGCGCGAGCAGAATCACGAATACAGAGTTGGCGGCCTGGAGCCAGAGGGTGGGCATCTCCCAGCCGAACACGACTCGATCGGTGTAATCGCGGGCGAAAAGATTGAGCGACGTGGGCGCCTGCTCGAACGCCGACCAGAATATCGCGGCGAAAATGAAGAGAAGGATGATGATGACGACGCGCTTCTTTTCTTCGCCCGTCAGTCCGCCGCCGACGAACAGGTAGATGAAATAGAGCAGGGCCGATCCGACGATGACGAGAGTCATCTTCTGCGCGAGCGACACGGGATTGACGTGAATGATCCCGGCCATCGTCAGCACCACCAGCAGCGCGATCACCGCAACCGCGATCATGGTCGTCAACTTTACTCTGCGGTGCTCGGCGGGATCGGTCGATCCGGGTATCACGCCGATGTTGCCGAGGGTCTTATCGGCGCGCAGGCGATAGGTGATCAGACCAATCACCATTCCTACGCCTGCCGCGCCGAAGCCAAGGTGCCAACCCACGCGTTCGCCCAGATAACCTGTGATAAGCGGAGCGACGAGCGCGCCGATGTTGATTCCCATGTAGAAGATCGAAAATCCTGCATCGCGTCGCGAACCGCCTTCGGGATAAAGCTCACCGACGATCGCCGAGATGTTCGGTTTGAGCAAACCTGTTCCCATGACGATGAGAACCAGGCCGATGAAGAAAGCGGAATGCGCGAAGACGATCGACAGAGCGATCGACAGGTGGCCCAGCGCGATGAGGATTCCACCGTACCAGATTGCGCGCCTCAACCCTAGCCATCTGTCCGCTATCCAGCCGCCGGGAAGCGATGCGAGGTAGACGCACGCGGCATAGATCCCGACGATCGACGATGCGGTCGTCCTGTCGAAACCGAATCCGCCCGACGCCAGCGCAGCGGTCATGAACAGGACGAGGAGCGGGCGGATCCCATAGTACGAGAACCGCTCCCACATCTCGGTGAAGAAGAGGGTGGAGAGTCCTACAGGGTGTCCGAAGAACGTGCGTCCGCTCAGCCCGCGGTCGAATCCCGGAGGCGGCGCGTCGGTCGTAGTTGTGCCTGCCCCAGCCTGCTTGGAAACGTCTCTCGAGTCTCTGGCCATTTGTCGGAAGAGTGAGGGTCGCTACGCGTGAACCGCCGCGAGCGGAAGATACCGCTCAGGCGGATGTACGCCACCAGCCTGCTTCTGTTCCTCCCACGTGATCACCGTGGGTGTTTGCTTGATGCATGCCACGAGATGTCCGGCCGCTTTCTCTTCGAGTGGAGGAACGATCTTCGCGCAAGCCGCGTCCTTGGCGGGATGATGGCAACGCGGGTGAAAGACGCACCCCGATGGTGGGTTCGCGGGTGACGGAACATCGCCCTGCAGAATGATCCGATCCTTCCGCGCGTGTGGATCCGCAACGGGCACCGCCGAGAGCAGCGCCTGGGTGTACGGCATCAGCGGCTCGCGATAGAGATCATCGGCGGTCGCCAGCTCCACAACCTTGCCGAGATACATGACGGCAACGCGATCGGCGATGTGCTCGACCACTGAAAGGTCGTGGGCGATGAACATGTAGGTGAGATCGCGGTCACGCTGTAGATCACCGAGCAGATTTATCACTTGCGCCTGCACCGAGACGTCGAGAGCCGACACCGGCTCGTCACAGACGATGAACTTGGGCTCGACGGAAAGAGCGCGCGCGATCCCGATGCGTTGACGCTGGCCACCCGAAAACTCGTGCGGATATCGGTTTGCGTATTCGGGACGAAGCCCGACTTCCTGGAGCAGTTGTCTCACCCGCGCGTCTGCCGCGGCACCTTCGGCGAGCTTGTGGATCGTCAGCCCTTCACGAATGATCGCGCCGACTGTCATCCGCGGATTGAGAGACGAGACCGGATCCTGAAAGATGATCTGCATCTCGCGTCGAAGCGCGCGCAGCTCGGAAGTGCCCATCGATCTTACGTCGCGCCCTTCGAATTTGATCTCGCCCGATGTCGGCTCGATCAGTCGTAGAATCGCCCGCCCCGTCGTGGTCTTGCCGCAACCGGATTCGCCGACGACGCCCAGAGTTTCGCCGCGCGCGACGTCGAAAGACACATCGTTCACGGCTTTCACCGCGCCAACCTGCCGCGCGAGAACGCCCTTCTTGATCGGGAATTCCTTCTTGAGATTTCTGACCGAAAGAAGTGGCTGCGCGTCGTTCATGCTGCTGCCACTCCTTCCTCGACGACCAAGGGCGGGTGCGGGTGATTCCTTCGCTCCGGCTCGATCGCCAAGTGACAGCGCGAGACGTGATCAACCCCCACCTGATAAAGGGGCGGGTGCTCCGCTTCGCACAGCTCCCATGAATAGGGACACCGGTCGCGGAAGCGGCACCCCTTTGGCCAATCGGTTGGGGCAGGCACAGTTCCCGGGATGACGTTGAGGCGTTCCTGGTCGTGGCCGATGTGGGGCATCGAGTGCATCAACCCTTCGGTATAGGGATGGTGCGGCTTGGCGAACAGTTCGTCGACATCGGCCTGCTCCACGATTTCCCCGGCGTACATCACGATCACGCGCGAAGTCGTCTCGGCGATCACGCCGAGGTCATGCGTGATCATGAGGATCGAAGTTCCGATCTTCTTCTGCAGCTCGAGAAGAAGATCGAGGATTTGCGCCTGGATCGTGACGTCGAGCGCGGTCGTGGGCTCGTCGGCGATGACGAGGGCGGGCTTCATCATCAGCGCCATCGCTATCAACACGCGCTGGCGCATTCCACCCGACAATTGGTGCGGATACTGCCTCGCCCGCGACTCCGCGTCGGGAATACCGGTCAAGGCGAGCATCTCGACCGCGCGCGCCCACGCGGCCTTCCTGCTCATTCCGGCGTGCACACGAGCGACTTCAGCGACCTGGTCGCCCACCGTGAAGACCGGGTTGAGCGCCGACATCGGCTCCTGAAAGATCATGGAGATGCGATTGCCGCGGATGTCGCGAATCTCTTCGTCGCCGAGGGTGACGAGATCCTTGCCCTCGAACTCGATGCGGCTACCTGGCTCGATGCGTCCCGGTGGCTGAATGAGTCTCAGGATCGACAGCGCGGTGACGGATTTCCCGCAGCCGGATTCTCCGACGATCCCGACGGTCTCGCCGGCGCCGACGTCGAAGGAAACTCCATCGACAGCTCGCGCGACGCCGCTCTCCGTATAAAACGAAGTGTGCAGGTCGCGGATCGACAACAGGGGAGTCGTCATGACTTCAGGAGCGCCGCTCGTACGAGTCGCGGAGTGCTTCGCCCAGGATGTTCAGCGTCATCACCGTCAAGACCATGAAGAGACCGGGAAAGAGTGACATCCACCACAGCGTTGCAATCTGGTCGGCACCATCCTGAATGATATTTCCCCAGCTGGCCTGCGGTTGCGGAACGCCGATGCCCAGGTACGAGAGTCCGGCTTCGAGGACGATAACGTGGGCGACGCCAAGTGTTGCCGCAACGACGATCGGAGAGACCAGATTCGGAAGCAGGTGCCTCACCAGAATCCGTCGCCGGCTGGCGCCGAGTGCTCGCGCCGCGGTGACAAATTCCGCGTGCTTCAACGCAAGAACCTGACCTCTGACGAGGCGACTGAGCCCGAACCACCCCGTGAACCCCAGAAACAACACTAGAGCGCTAATCGACGGGCGCCACGCCACCAGCACTCCGATGAGAAGGAGAAGACGCGGAATGGAGAGCAGCGCATCGAGCACGCGCATCATGAAAGCGTCGAGCAGTCCACCCGCGTAGCCGGAGATCGCACCGTAAGCGACACCCAGCGTCAAGCTCACGAGAGTCGCGAGAACGCCAATGAGCAGCGATAGACGGGCTCCATAAATCACGCGGCTCAGCACGTCGCGGCTATACGGGTCGGTGCCGAATGGATGCGCGAGCGAAGGCGGTAGATCCTTGAGTGCGACGATGTCGGGCTGCGCCGATGGATTGTAGGGGGCGATGAGCGGCGCGAGCGCCCCGATGAATACGATGATTCCGAGCACGACGAGAGCAATGCGCGACGATCGCCCGCGCAGGATTCTGCGCAAGCCGAGCGCGAGGGGCGACTCGCGCGGGCGGGGCGAGCTAATCGGCTCGAAGTCTTGGGTCTGCCCAAGCATAGAGCAAGTCGGCGAGAATGCTTCCGAAGGTGACCATGATGCTGCCGATGATCACGCCCCCGATGACGAGTGGATAGTCGCGCGTGCCGATGGCGTTGACGACCGCCAATCCCATCCCCGGCCAGGCGAAGATCTTCTCGATGAAGAACGCGCCGGTGAGCAGCGCGGGGAATGAGAGTCCGACCAGACTGATGATCGGAAGCAGTGCGTTGCGCAGCGCGTGGCGCCGGAGAATCTCGCGCTCCGTCAGTCCTTTCAGACGCGCGGTCCGAATGTAGTCGGCGGGGAGAACATCGAGCAGCGCCGCCCGTTGATACCGTGCGACGCCAGGGGCCGCCAGTATCGTGAGTGTCATCGCGGGTAGAATCAGGTGCCGGAGTCTGTCGACAATTCGGCCGCCAAGCCCCATGTAGTCGTGCATCACCGGATCGACGGCACCGCCGACCGGGAAAAGCGGCAGCCAGTATGTGAACGCCAGCAGGGCGAGGATCGCCAGCCAGAAATCAGGCATCGAAAAAAAGAAGAGAGAGATCCCGCTCAGCGCGTGGTCGGTAGCGGAGCCCCGTCTGGCGACTTGAATCAGTGCGATGAGAATGCCGAGCGCGAAGCTTCCCACGAGCGCGATCGTCATCAGGACCAGAGTATTCGGCAGCGCCCTGGCCAGGACTTCGCGCACCGGCTGGTCGTGGGAGAAAGACCATCCCAGCTGACCGTGCGCGAGCTGACCCACGTACTTCACGAATTGCTCCGGCAGCGGACGATCAAGTCCGTACTGAGCGCGCAGAGTCGCGCGCACGCGCTCGCTGACGTTCGGGTTGTCCATCACCGCGCTGAACGGATCCCCAGGCGCGAGATGAATGAGAGCGAACGTGATTGTCGCGACGATGGCGACGATCACCGCCGCCTGCCCCAGTCGTCGCGCCAGGTAGCGAAGCACCCGCTACTGGGTTTTCTTGACGGCCGATTCCGCCGGAGCGGCCGAGGTTCCAGCGGGGAGGTTGTCGCGCGGGATACGCTTGTCGGCGGGAATCCACCAGTCCGGGATGTGCGCCCACCATGCATCCGATCTGAGCGGCGCGAGCTGAAGCCGCGAATGATATCCGACAGTCGGTATCGGCTCCGCCAGCCAGATGGCCGGCGCGTCCTGGATTATCGTCTCGTATGCTTTGGTGAAGTATGCCTTTCGAGCTGGCGCATTGAACGAGGCCAGCGCGCTGTCGACGTACGCGTCGAAAACAGGACTCTCGTAGGAGCTGTAATTCGTGCCGCTCGAAGCGCGCGATCCGGTCGTTCCCCACGAGCCGCGAACACTGCCTGGGCTTGGCTGGGTATTCCATTGACCGATCGCTGCGTCGAAGGCGCGTTTCCTCTCACGCTCGGCCAACACCGGGAAGTCGAGTTGCTCGACATCGACTCTTACACCCGCCTGCCGCAGCTGCTCCTGGAGGAATACCGCCAGCCGTACGCGCGCCTTGCTCGTGCTCGGCACTGCTAAAGAGAACTGCAAGGGACGTCCGTTGCGCTCGCGCAGGCCGTCGCCGTTCGCGTCGCGCCAGCCGAGGGAGTCGAGAATCGCACGCGCGCGCGGCAAGTCGAAGGGAATCTGTGGAAGGGCGGCATCGGTCGTTGGATACGCCCGCACCGTTGGCCCGAGCGCTGGAAGGGCAAGAGAATCGTAGACGCTGCGAACGATGGCGGCGCGATCGGTTGCCATCGTCAGGGCGCGACGAAGCTCGCGATTGCCGAAAATCGGATGGGGTCGGGCATGATTAACGGGATCGCGAAGATTGAACTGCGCAAAGCCATATCCGAGTCCCCGATATTGTTTCGTCCGCAGCTCAGGGTGCTTGGCAACCTCGGCGAGATTCTCGGCTCGCAGCTGCTCGAAGAAATCTGCCTCGCCGGAAAGGAATCTCGTCACCGCGGTGTTGAAGTCGGGAGCGATGGTCCAGATTACGCGGCTGAGGTTGGGTGAGCCGCGATAGTTTCCGGTGTCGGCGACGACCTCGACCGCCGCCTTCGGTATCCAGCGCAGGAATCGGTATTGCCCGGATCCGATTGGATGCTTCGCGGGCTCGGAGCCGCGCCACGCCGATGGCGCGATTCCCTGCCAGACGTGTTCCGGCATGATCGGCATCTGGTATGTGGCGTCATAGAACTGATCGGGCATCCGCGAATGGAACCAGAAGACGGCCGTCGCTGAATCGGGCGTGGTCACCGAATCGATGTTCGCCACGAGCCCCTTCGTGCCGGAGCCAAGCGTCGAATCAGTGGTGCTCTGAAAGGTGAAACGCACGTCATTCGAGCGAACCGGATAGCCGTCGTGCCATTTCGCCCGCGAATTGATGTGGAATGCGATGCTGAGGGAGTCAGGACTCCAGGTCCAGCGATCGGCGAGGCGTGGCGTGAAGCCGGCGTCGTTCAGGATGTTGAGCGAATCGCCGATGTCGGCGAGCCGATCGTAGACGAGGTCCACAACCTCTGCGGCCTGAACGGTCGAGAGAAGAGGGGGCACAAGGATGTCAGGATCGCCGCCGATCGAATTGACAAACGTGCCACCTCTGCTTTTGGCTGACGAGGCTTCGCTCCCCGCGCACGCGCACAGGAGAAGCACGCATAGGACGCGAGTTCGATTCATCGGCGCCATGTCCATCCCTCGTCGAGAAAATGTGGAATGTGGCTCACTGTCTCGCCGCGAATCTCGGCTTCGGCCAGCTCGGTTGCATCGTCGTCCTCTAGTGATCGAACCGCATCGAACATCGCGCTCGCGACCTCGGCCACGTCGGGAGAGCGACCCAGCAGTGCGCGAAGCGTCGCCGGCGGCGAAATCGACTCGCTCCCGGCGATGGCGCGGCCCGCCGCGAACGACGGGAGCACCGACTGATCATCTTCGACGAGGATGGAGCCGTGCTGCAACAGCGCTCCCTCGTCTCGCCACTGCGCGCTGCCGACGAGCTTGCTCCCTTGAGCTACCAGCTCACCTTCGGTCGGCGTCTCGAAGCACGGGCGAATACTCGGCGCCGCTGCTCGCTCGCTCGGCGACGCGAGCTCAACTCCCACGCCAAGCCGGCCAAATCCGTCGAGGAGAATGCGATTGATGCGCGAGTACGTCTCGCGGAGCGACGGAGCGTCCTTCAGCGGTGCGGTGACGCTGTAAGTGACTTCACGATCGTGGAGGATGGCGCGGCCTCCCGTCGGCCGGCGCACGACGTCAACCTTAGCCGAGCGGATCTTCTCGATGTCGTAGAGTCCGGTCGCTGGTTGATGCCTGCCGAAGGAGAGTGTGGGACGCGTCCACGAATAGATGCTGAACACGGTTTCGCCCGTCCGCGCCGCGCGCGCCTGCAGGGCGCTGTCGCGCGCCATGTTCTCGGCGCCGGAACGCGGCTCCGCGAGGAGAAGGCGCCAGCGGGTGTAACTTCGCCGCGAGTGCATAGAGTGTTAAATTGTCACCTCTATGAGCACCACAATCAAGCACGTCGAACTGGCGATTCCACCCGCTGAATCCTTTGTTCCCCGACATGTAGGACCCACCGAGCAGGATGTGGCCGAGATGCTGAAGACTCTCGGCTTCCAATCGCTCGATGCGCTGGTGGATGCGACGATTCCTGCCCGCATCCGCTTCAGAGGCAAGCTCGATCTGCCCGAAGGGATGACGGAGCCGGAAGTCCTTGCCTATTTTCGCGCGCTGGCGTCGAAGAATCAGGTCTTCCGCTCGTTTATCGGCATGGGTTACTCCGACTGCGTCACTCCTCCGGTGATTCAGCGAAACATCATCGAGAATCCGGCCTGGTACACCGCGTACACGCCGTATCAGGCGGAAATCGCACAGGGCCGTCTCGAAGCGCTGCTCAACTTCCAGACTGTCGTAATCGACTTGACGGGAGTGGAGATAGCGAACGCGTCGCTGCTCGACGAGGCGACCGCCGCGGCCGAAGCGATGACGATGAGTTACGGCCTCAAAGGCAAGCCGGGTAAGGAAGTGTTTCTCGTTGCTTCGGAATGTCATCCCCAGACCATCGATGTGGTGAAGACCCGGGCCAGCGTGCGTGGCATCGAAGTGAGGGTTTCCAGTTACGCGGACTTCGTCATCGGCGCCGATGTATTTGGCGCGCTGGTGCAGTATCCGGCGACAGACGGCAACGTGATCGACTACACCAAGACGGTGGAACAGCTGCACGCGGCGGACGCGCTTGTCACGGTTGCCGCCGACCTGCTCAGTCTCGTGCTGCTCACAGCCCCCGGCGAATGGGGCGCGGACATCGTCGTCGGCAATACCCAGCGCTTCGGTGTTCCGCTCGGCTACGGCGGACCGCACGCGGCGTTCTTCGCAACGCGGGACGAGTTCAAGCGCCACATCCCCGGACGGATCATCGGCGTCTCGCGGGATGCGGACGGGAAGCCGGCGCTCAGAATGGCTCTCCAGACGAGGGAGCAGCACATTCGTCGAGAGAAGGCGACGAGCAATGTCTGTACGGCACAGGTGCTTCTGGCGGTGGTGGCGAGCATGTACGCCGTCTACCATGGCCCGCGGGGACTTTCGCGCATCGCGCGCAGAGTACACGGCTTCGCGGCTGGGCTGGCGGAAGGGCTGCGCCGGCTCGGTTATACCATCGCACACGAAGATTATTTCGACACGATCCGCGTCGAGCTGGGAAAGAGGAATGCCCAGGCGATAGTGGACGAAGCGCGCAACCGCCGCATCAATATCCGCGCAATGGAGGACAGAAGCGTAGTCATCGCGCTCGACGAGACGGTGACGAACGACGATGTAACCGATCTTCTGGCCTCGTTCAACGGCGGAAAGGATCCGGAGTTTGCCCTCGAGGAAATACTGACTGGAACCGATGTCCGGTACGACGAGCGCTTCAACCGGACGACTCCGTTTCTCACGCACCCGGTTTTCAACAAGCATCACGCTGAGACGGAGATGCTCCGCTACATGAACAAGCTTCAGTCACGCGACTTGTCGCTGGTTCATTCGATGATTCCGCTCGGCTCGTGCACGATGAAGCTGAACGCCACGGCGGAGATGATGCCGATCACGTGGCCGGGTTTTTCCAAGATTCATCCTTTCGCCCCGTTGGATCAGACGGCCGGCTATCAGCTTCTGTTTGACGAGCTCGAAAGCGCGCTCGCGGAAATCACCGGGTTTGCCGCGATCTCGCTGCAGCCGAACGCCGGCTCGCAGGGAGAATACGCCGGACTCCTGGCGATCGACGCGTTTCATGCGTCGCGGGGAGACGACCATCGCAGGGTTTGTCTCATTCCGCAGTCCGCGCACGGGACAAATCCCGCAAGTGCTGTCATGGCTGGAATGAAGGTCGTAGTCGTAAAGACGGACGAGCGGGGCAACATCGATGTCCCCGATTTGCGCGCGAAGGCGGAGGAGCACGGGTTGAACCTCGCGGCGCTGATGGTCACCTATCCGTCGACCCACGGCGTGTTCGAGGAGTCGATCGTCGAGATCTGTGAGATCGTGCACAAGTACGGCGGCCAGGTCTACATGGATGGGGCGAACATGAACGCGATGGTCGGCCTCTGCCGGCCGGCGGACATCGGCGCCGACGTCTGCCATCTGAATCTTCACAAGACCTTCTGCATCCCTCACGGCGGCGGCGGGCCGGGGATGGGACCGATCGGCGTGGCGAAGCACCTCGTTCCGTTCCTTCCCGGTCATCCGGTGGTGAAGCTGCACGGCCGGCATGAAGTCGGCGCGGTTTCTGCCGCTCCCTGGGGGAGCGCCAGCATTCTGCCGATCTCGCACGCCTACATCCGGCTGATGGGCGCGGAGGGGCTCGCGTACGCCACCAAGGTCGCGATCCTCAACGCCAACTACATCGCGAAGCGGTTGGAGCCACATTTCCCGGTGCTGTACAAGGGAGCCCATGGAACGATCGCGCACGAATGCATTGTCGACACCAGAGTGGTGAAGCCGTCGAGCGGCGTTGATGTCGAGGACATCGCGAAGCGCCTGATGGACTATGGCTTCCACGCTCCCACGGTGTCGTTTCCCGTTGCGGGAACGCTCATGATCGAGCCGACGGAGAGCGAGCCGAAAGACGAGCTCGATCGGTTCTGCGATGCCATGATCTCCATCCGCGAAGAAATCAGGGCGATCGAGACGGGCAAAGCGGACAAGCAGGACAACGCGCTCAAGAACGCGCCGCATCCCATGAGCAGAGTCGTCGCGTCGGCGTGGACACACCCTTACACGCGCGAGCACGCGGCCTTTCCGGCGCCATGGACCAGAGACTTCAAGTTCTGGCCCGCCGTTGCGAGAGTAGAGAGCGCCTACGGAGATCGGAATCTGATCTGTTCGTGCCTCCCGACTGATGCGTACGCGGAGTCGGAGGTAGAAGCAGCGCAGGGTTGAGAAGATCGCTGGCAGCTAGTCAATACAACTAACTGGAGAAGCGCTAATGTCACGCTCGGTTCTACTCGTTCCTGCGTTATTGGTAGCTGCCTGCACTACGGTACCCTCTACCACGACGACTGCGCCGCGCCCGGTCATCACCGGGCCGCAGATCATCCCCGCGCCCTCGTCGCTCACGATCGGATCTGGCGCGCCGTTCGACCTCTCGCGACGGACTACGATTGTCGTAGACGGCAACAACGCCGAGGTGACGGCGATCGCTCAGGCTTTCGCGGCGATTGTCCGCCCGTCCACTGGATTTGGGCTCGCGATCCTGCCCGCGGTCGCGGATACGACCGCGAGCAACATTTACCTGCGTCTCGCGCCGGACCGCGCCGCGCTCGGCGAGGAGGGATACGATCTCAACATCACTCGCGGCGCGGCAACGCTCGTCGCCAACCGTCCGGCCGGACTGTTCCGCGGTGTGCAAACGTTGAGACAGCTCCTGCCATCCGATGTCGAGTCCGATATGGGAGTCGCCCGCGCGGTGTGGGAGATTCCCGCGGTCACCATCACGGATCAACCACGCTACGCCTGGCGCGGAGCGATGCTCGATGTTGCACGCCACTTCTTCACGGTGAAAGAAGTACAGCAGTACATCGATCTGCTCGCGCTCTACAAGATGAACATCTTCCACCTGCATCTGGCAGATGATCAGGGATGGCGCATCGTCATCAACTCCCGGCCGAAGCTGGCTACGATGGGCGGAGCTACCCAAGTCGGGGGCAGGTCGGGCGGGTTCTATACGCAGCAGGAGTATCAGACGATCGTGCAGTACGCGCAGGCGCGCTACATCACGGTGGTCCCTGAGATCGACATGCCGTCCCACATCAACGCCGCGCTCGTCGCGTATCCGGAAGTGGGTTGCAGCGTACGGCCAACGGCACTCTACACCCAGACCGATGTAGGCTGGAGCGCGCTCTGCGTAGACAAGGAAGAGACCTACGCGCTAGTGGAGGACATCGTTCGCGAGATCAGCGCGATCACGCCCGGCCCGTATTTCCACATCGGCGGAGACGAAGTTCAGGCGCTGACGCACGAACAGTACATTCGCTTCGTCGAGCGTGTGAAGACGATCGTCGCGCGACACGGAAAGATCATGGTCGGTTGGGAGGAGATCACCCAAGCGCGAATCGACGCCAACACCTTGGCGCAGCAGTGGAAGAGCGACTCGGTGAGCGCCGCGTTGAAAAACGGCGTGAAGCTGATAATGTCGCCGTCCAAGAAGGTCTATCTCGACATGAAGTACACGCCGTCGACGGAGCTCGGACTCAAGTGGGCGGCGTACATCGAAGTGCGCGATGCGTACGACTGGGATCCAGCCACCTACATCGCTGGCGTGAACGATACCAATATCGTTGGCGTCGAGGCCGCCCTCTGGAGTGAGACCGTGAGGAACATCACGGCCGTCGAATATCTGATCATGCCAAGACTTCCGGCGGTCGCCGAAGTGGCTTGGACGCCGCAACGCGGGAGGGACTGGGAAAACTTTCGCGTTCGACTATCGACGCACGCACCGCGGTGGAATTATCTGGGCATCAACTACTACCGGTCGCCCCAGATTCCCTGGTGAGCGCCGAGCTATTGTCCGATGTGCTTGGTGTAGGCGGCCGACCCAAGGAGCGCATCGAGATCTGAGGAATTGCTCGGCTTCACCTTGATCATCCAGCCGGCGCCGTAGGGGTCGCTGTTCACGAGCGCCGGCTCCTTGTCGAGGCGGTCGTTGATCGCGATTACCTCGCCCGCGATCGGCGCAAAAAGCTCGGAAACCGCTTTCACCGCTTCGATGGTGCCGAACACATCGTGCTTGCCGAACTTCGTCCCGACTTTCGGCAGCTCGATGTACACGATGTCGCCGAGCTCACCCTGCGCGAAGTCGGTGATTCCGATCTCGGCGCTGCCGTCCTTGCCCTTGCGGACGTACTCGTGCTCCTCCGTGTACTGGAGATCGTTCGGAATGTTCGCCACTTGTGCTCCGCTATTGGTGATGCGTTGACGCTCGCAGGGCGCGAAGTCTATCGGCGCTCCGAAGGAGAGTCAAGAAACGCGGGCTTCGCTCTCCATGACGAGACCATCGCTCGTGATACCGGGGGCCTTTCCTACGGTCTTGACCGCATCTCGCTGAAGAGAGCTCCACAGCGCATCGACATCGCGCTCGAGATCATCGAGTGAACCGGTGTTGTCGATACAATGATCCGCCCGCGCGCGCTTGAGCTCGGCCGGCATCTGCGAAGCGATCATGTTCATCGCCTCCGTCTCCTCGAGGCCGCGCGTCGTCACCAGGCGCTCGAGTCGAAGCGGGCGGGGAGCATCCACCAGCACGATCGCGTCGAACTCGTCGACGAGATTCCTCTCGAAGAGAAGTGGAATCACGCAGACGACGATTGGATCACCACGCTCCTTCGCGAGCGCGACCTCGCGATCCTGCATTCGGATGACGCCGGGGTGCACGATCCTGTTCAGCGCGTCGAGCTCCGTCTGATCGGCAAACACGATCTGGCGAAGCGCTTCGCGGTCGAGGCTGCCATCCTGCTGGAGAACGTCCTTCCCCCAGCGCTTCACGATATCCCTGAGCGCCTGGCTTTCCGGCCGGACGGCTTCGCGCGCGAGCACGTCAGCATCGATGATGGTCGCGCCGCGATCGGCGAGCATCCTGGCGACCTCCGATTTTCCGCTGGCAATGTTTCCGGTCAGTCCGATGAGGATCATCTTGCGATGGATTGAGGTGGACTTCCAAGCCGGCGAGCGAGGGCAAGATAGGAAGTTCTGTCGAACCTGTCACGGATAAACTGCTGCTTGCAGCTGATCCGGTTCCTCGAGGAGCTAGAGGAGTCGGACCTGCGCAGCGTCGCCCGCTGGAACTGTGTGGCACATTCTGCACCGCGCCTCGTACGACTCGGTTCCCCCTACCATGATCTGGGGGGAGTTGTACGGGGCAGGACGGCCACCAATCAGCCTCTGATTGCGACTGGCAGGCCCCCCGCACAGAACGCAAATCGCGTGCAGCTTGTCGACGACCTCGGCAATAGCCATTAGTTCCGGCATGGCGCCAAAGGGTTCACCACGAAAATCGGTATCGGTTCCGGCGATGATCACCCGGCGCCCGCGGCCCGCCAGGGAGGTCACTAACGGGACGATTCCTTGATCCATGAACTGCGCCTCATCGATCGCGATCACGTGCGCCGTCGGATCGACCTGCTGCGCGATCTGGGCGGCGGAGTCGGCAGGAATTGCTTCGACCGTGCGGCCGTCGTGGCTGGAGATCGAGTAGATCCCCGCATACCGCGCGTCGAGGTGGGACTTGAAGACCTGCACGCGCTTGCGGCCGATCAGTGCGCGCCGGACCCGTCTCAGGAGCTCCTCGCTCTTGCCGCTAAACATGACTCCGGCAATGACTTCCACCCATCCACCCGTTTGGTGGAAGGGTCCGCTCGGGCCGCTCACGAGCGGTCGCGATCTCTGCGGGGACCTCCACGAGACGATCTGTCGGGCGGGCCACCGCGCCGGGGAGCGGGAGGACGGCCGCGTGGCGGGCCGCTTCGATCACCGCGCGGTGGACCGCTTCGGTCGCGTGCCCCGCGATCCGGCCGGTCGGGCCTGGCTGCGGCCGACCGCTCGCGCTCCTCCTTGTCCCGCTCGCCGCGAACGACGACACGACGCCCGCGAATCATCGCTCCATTCACCCGGGCAATGACGCCTGCCGCATCGCCTTCGGCGACTTCGACCAGCGCATGACTCTCACGCAGGTCGATCTTCCCGACATGATCCGCGGCAATTCCCCCTTCGCCGGCAATTACCCCCATCAGATCGCCGACCTTCACACCATCGCGGGTTCCGATAGTCATGAAGAGACGCGTCATTCCGCCGGTGTCGGCGCGGGGACCTTCTGCCGGTCTCGGGCGAGCAGCCGCTGGCGGATTCGCCTCAGCCATGCGCCGCTGCGCCCGCTCGCGCTCCAACAGGCTGAGCGCGGCCGCGGCGAGCTCGAGGGCGTCGAACTCTTCGAGCAGCGGCTCCAATGAGATGGTCTCGCGCGCCGGAACCCCGCGCGCCAACACGGCGCGCAGCTCCTGGCGCACAGCTTCCTCGCGATCGTGGGCGCGACGCTCAGGACCGGGAAGATTCATCGGAGCGAGGCGCCCGCCCGAGAGCTCCCTCAGCCACGCTACTTCGCCCGGCTGGGCGAGCACCACGACCTGCACCGGCTTCGCCTGCGCTATTCGCTGTAGCTCGGCCGGCGTTACCGGCGGCTGGTAGAAGATCACCGTATGCGCGGGATCCTTCGAGTCGCTGCGGGTCACGCGGATCGTCGTGTCATCGTCGCGGTAGCCGAGAGTTCTGATGGTGCGTGCCGCGTCGGCGGCCGCGCTTTCGTCGCGAGCGACGATAACGGCCGAAGGCGGATCGAGATCATCGAGGAGTCGTCGCAGTGCGCTGCCACGCGCGCTGTCCGCGACTGTCACGAACCTGATGATTGGAAACTCGTAGTTCTCGGGCATCTGCGGCGCTTCAGTCTCCGGCGGCCCGACCTTCCGTGCGCGTCGCGCGTAACGCTCGACCAGGTCTTCGACGACCGGCGTCAGCTTTCGGGCGACGATGACGCGTCCTGCTTCGCCCAGCTCTCCGAGCAGCGCTTCGAGAGCGGCGACGGCCTCAGGGCCGTCGGCGAGAATGTCGTCTACCCAGGCAAGCACAACTGTTCGAACCGTGTCCAGCTTGAGGGTCGACGAGCGAACCAGCGCGCCGAGCTCGGACGCGCTGCCCGCGACGGCGAGAACGGGGCGGCTCTTGAAGATTCGTCCGGCGCGAGCAGCGCCCGTAACGGGAACAACCTCGATGCCCCCTGGCCCCGTGAGGCGGAGTATCGTCTCCGAAATCGTCAGCGCGGTCTCCGCATCGCGAGTGACCACTACGACTTGCGTGCCGCCCGCCGACGGATCGACGCGAGCCAGCGCCGGAGTCAAAAATTCCGCGATCGACTCGGTTGTGTGCGGAAGAGTGTAGACCAGATTTTGACTGCGAGACACCTGAGTCGCCGCGCGCTCTCCGACTTCCTCCAATTCCGGCATCCAATCCTCTATTTTTTCAAGCGTGGCGCAGCATCCGCCCCGCCGGTATCGTTATATGTCCTGCCGCCTCGCGGCCTCGCGGCGACGCCGCCCACCAAAGATAGCGCATTGAGGCACCCATGATTACCGCGATTGTACTGATAAAGGCCGAGCCGCAGCGTATCGCCGAGTGCGCGACCAAGCTGGCGGGGATAGACGGCGTGTCACAGGTCTATTCGGTGTCGGGAGAGTGGGATCTGGTAGCGATGGTGGAGGTCTCCGAGCACGAGGCGATCGCACGCATCGTGACTGAGGGAGTGAGCGTCGTTCCGGGCATCAGGTCCACCCACACTCTGACCGCATTCCGCGCTTACTCGAAGAAGGACCTCGAGCAGGCGTGGGACATCGGGCTGGAGTAGGCTCGATGCTGGTAAGCAGCTCCGGTCCGGACGCGGCGAGCCGGGCCGCGTTCCGAGTGCTCATGAAGCGCCTGCCGGGAATCAGCCCGGTCGAGTCCGGCGCGTCTCCGGAGCCTTTTATCTCCACCGATCCGCCCCTTCTGCGATCGGTTCAGAACGTGGAAGGAAGCTCGTTCCGCGTCGTCAAGGTGCCGGATTTTACTCGATCCTCGGTGTCGGGATTCGGCGCGTTTCTGGATGGAACGCAGCAGATGCGTTTCGTCGGCCACCACCTCGGTGTTCCGATCGTGTTCGGCACGGTTGCAGCGGGCGTACGGATTCGGGTGAATCGCCGTCTCATTACGTGGGGACACGAGGCGCCGCGTGTAGAGCGCAGGATTTATCTGCCGCTGAGGTATCTACCGCCGCTGTCCGAGATTCGCGATGAGAGCAGCGAGATCGGCGCGGCCAACTGGGAGATCGTCGATACTTCCACAGCGGACAAGAACGGCGAATATCCCAGTCAACATCCCACAGTGCTCCAGGAGCGAGCGCGCCGGGCGGTCGACGAGGATCGGGATCGCCTGGAGGACTTTCTTGCCGAAGCGTGGTGTGTTCGTGCGGAGGCACCTCTCTTCATAGACGGTGGTATTAGTCGGAGCGAGCGAGTTGCGTCGTCATCCTGCGCGGTCGGTGTGATCAAGAGCCATCGCACCCTCTACTTTGATGGGGAAGCAATGGGCAAGGTACTCGGCCTGAAACGGGGCGAACGCACTTCAGTGTTCAGCGTGACTTCGCGATCCCGTAGTTCTGTAATGAGCTGGTATCTGCGCGTGCGGGACGAGAAGGGTCACGAGCCGATGTGGGGATTGCTGCGCATCGAGATCGCCGAAACCGACTTGCCGACCGACAGAGCGGACGAAATTTCGAGGTGGGTGATGGCGGAGACGACGCCTCTCTCTCTGCCGGACGGCAGGTGGGACAAGATGGCGTATGGTGTGCGCGACTGTGAGGAATTTCTGAGAGCCATTTCATGAGCGAAGCGCTCGGACGCGTCGTCGCGACGGAGAGAAAGCCGAACACTCCACACGAGTTTCATTTCTGGACCGCAATCGATTCGCCGGTGGGAATCGGAACGATCGTGCGCGTGGATGGGGCTCAGCCAGTCGAGGGGCACATCCCGCACATCTACGGAATCATCGTCGAAGGGTTCAGCTACACGGATCTTCAGTCGCCGATGCACGATGTGATGGGACACGATGGATCACCGACCACTGCGGGATTCGCGTCGACCGAGCGGGCGGAGATTCGTCT
>Ga0193699_10000069_pt1 | contig 48467 bp, 85 predicted proteins | sample L3c2metaG_FD_160095 | JGI IMG/M metagenome (GOLD analysis project Ga0193699, IMG submission 160095) | Soil microbial communities from a riparian zone of the East river system, Colorado, United States - L3c2 | ecosystem: Environmental > Terrestrial > Soil > Riparian zone | place: USA: East...
CGGGGTCCAACCCGAGTATTCCTAGAAATAGCACCTGAGAAAGCTATTCATCATCTACTCGATGAACAACTGAAGGAGTGGCTACAATGAAAGCATACTTTGGTAATACAGCTACTGTCGTAGAAGTCGTTGGTTATGTTTATGATGGTACTGAGACGCTTGCCATCGTCAAGTTTAGTAATGGTGGACTCAAGTCAGTTCCTCTACATAAACTGGTAGTACAAAAATGATCATCGAACCAACCTCATTTAAGAACACAGCCCACTTGAACGAACATATGCGTCAGAAGTGTCATGACCTCAACGTTCGTTATCAGGTCGGCGGTGATGGAGATATCAATGCCCAATACGCCATTATCGGTGAGGGACCGGGCCAACAGGAAGTCAACTCCGAACTCCCATTTGTTGGTGCATCCGGAGCCCTCTTGTGGAACGGTTTACGCCCACACGGCCTTCTTCGCACCCACTTTTATAGCACTAACGTTTGTAAGCGACAGATATCAACCGTCAAGAATACAAGATATCCCGTCGCGGCGGATGAATGGGTTAAGTGGAAACATCTGCTCCAATGGGAACTTGATCAGCTGCCTAATCTACGATATATCATCTGCACTGGCAATGCTGGTCTCTCAACCCTCTTTGGAGAGACAGGTGTTTCGAAGTTCAGAGGGTCTGTATACGACTACAAGGAAGCCCGTGCACTTGTTACATACAATCCAGCAGCTCTTATACACGAGCCGAAGAACCATATAGTCTTCCTTCTAGACTTAAAGCGTTTCAATACACTACGCAATGGAGATTGGATCGACTACAGTGTCAATCACATCATCAATCCTAGTTATAAAGACGCTCGCGAGTGGATCGCAGCCATGCGTAATAGTCCACGCGACGTGGCATATGACATTGAAACCATCAGTCGGGAGACTGCTTGCTTTGGTCTTGCGGATCAAGGCCATGAGGCCATGTGTATCAATGTTCGTGATCATCTTCACAACCGCTACACTAGAGAAGAAGAGCTACAATTGTTGTATGACCTACAGGAACTCTTCGACGCCAAACTTCTTATCACGCAGAATGGCAATTTTGACGCGCATTGGGGGGGATATAAAGACCTTCTCCATGTCCGAAATGGCTTTGATACACTTCTTGCGCATCATACCCTATACCCGGTCCTGCCGCATAATCTAGGCTTCCTTACTTCACAATATACCACTCATCCGTTCTACAAAGACGACGCTGACGAATACCATGAAGGCGGGGACATCGACTCCTTTTGGCGATACAACTGCAAAGATGCATGTATCACTTGGGAGATAGCACAACATCTTAAACGAGAACTAGAGGAGCAATCCCTTGACCACTTCTTCTATAGTCACGTTATGCATCTTGACCCTCATCTTGTCCGCTCCACTGTGGATGGTGTGGCTGTCGATATATCTGTTAAGTCTGAGATTGCTGCTGCAATGGCTCTGGACGTACAGAAGATCGAGGATGAGTTTCTCGAAATGGTCAGAGAAGAACTTGGCCTCGATGAAACGTACCACCCAAATATCCGATCTACACCCCAAATGCGGCATTTATTCTTGGACAGACTCAAACTTCGAAGTCCGTCTGGCTCAATTGATAAAGAGGTTAGACAAGATCTCCTAGATGATGTTCGGACTTCACAGTCTGTTAAGGACATAATCATCAAGTATGACTACTATCAACAGGAGTATAAGTTCTACTCCACCTATGCTGAGTCAAGGGTTGATCCTGATGAACGCTTCCGTATGCAGTGGAAACAGCAAGGTGTCGTCAAGGCACCGGGTAGGCTCTCATCCTCGGGCAATCTTTGGGGCACGGCATCTAATGCACAGAACCAATCGGGTCGCTCTAAGAAGTTCTTCATCTCTGACCCCGGTACTGTGTTCATCAAGGTTGATGGAGCCCAAGCCGAGGCAAGAGTCGTGGCTTATGACGCGGATATTGACAAGTGGAAAGAAGACTTTGAGCGGGCAAGACTTAATCCCGGTTCATTTGATGCCCACTGCTCTCTCGCTTCTGATATGTATAAGATACCATATGATGAAGTCCCAACCGATGATTGGGAGTTGGATGAGCGAACGGGACTTGAGATACCAACAATCCGCTACAAGGCTAAACGGTGTCGTCATGGACTCAACTATCGAATGCAATACGTCCGTCTGGCTGCAACTGCACACCTAACCCTCTTCGATGCGAAGAAGGCATTCATCTTCTATCACAATACAACTCCAGAGATAAAGAAGTGGTGGGAAGAACTTGAACGGCTTGCAAAGAAACATCGTGAACTATGGACGCCGCTCGGTAGGAGATATCGTATCATTCAGAGAATTGACGAAGATGCTCTCGAAAGCATTGTCGCGTTCAGACCTCAATCGACTATCGGCGATAAGGTTAAAAAGGTGTGGTATCAATCCGCAGAAGATGACGAGTGGGACAACCGTAAGATGCGTATCAAACTTAACGAGCATGATGCTCTCATTGGATATGCAACGCCGGAGAAGGCGGAGACAGCACTACGAATTATAAAACGACATATGGAGGAGCCCATCCTGATAGAGAACGTCTATAAGACGAAGGTAGAAGAATGCATAATCCCCGGTGATGTTTACTTATCACAGCCAGATGAAACTGGTATACATCGCTGGTCAACCTTGGAGAAGTTGAAAGGGTTCACGCTATGATACCCTATGCTGGCAAAGACGAGACTGAATACACAGTAAAAGGTGAGTATGGGAAACGAATATGGGAGTTCCATGATAGGAAAATCCGTAAATACTTCTCAACTCACCTTTGTGCAAAAGGAACAGAGTGCGCGAAAGCGCTTCATATCTCAGCGACTACAGTAAGCAAGCACGTCGTAAAGATACGAGGCGAATGGGTAGAGTGGAGATTACTATGATGCACATAACAGATAAACAAAAGAAGATGCTTGGAGTAGTACTCAAGTATGGGCGTATAAACATCGGCTTGGCAGAGATGATCGATGATGACTTTAATGAACTGGTCCATAATGATCTGCTTCTTATTCGTAAGTCATATGATACTGTCGAGGTAACAATCATGCCTATCAAGTTGAACGATGTTAAGGACATGATCAATGTCTAGAGAAGTTCGTATGTGTGACGTGGAGATTAAAATCCACCATGAAAGCCTTGATGCTTTCTACGTAACCAATGATGTATGCACAGAGAAGACATGGATACCCAAGAGAATACGCAGAGATGAAGAGGAGTATCCAGTTGACGAAGGGGATAAAGGATGGGCAGTGATCACTGTCCCTGAATGGTGGGCGGCAGATAAAGGATTAGTCTAATGCGTTGGTTTCTTGTTCTTACACTACTCGCAACTACAACTTCTGTAGCTGCACACGATGCCCCCCTAGGATGGGCATATGATGGTGCTTGTTGCTCTGGCTATGACTGTTCACAGTCTATCGCAGGAGCTGTTTTGGAAACTAAAGGTGGCTATGTGATAAATAAGACACAAGAACTTATACCGTATGGTGACAAGCGCATCAGGCGGTCTCATGATGAGTTCTTCCATCAGTGTGTAATGAATAGCAATCCAAAGCATTCCCTCTGTTTATACGTGCCAGATAGAGGCTTCTGATGAAGCAAGCATGGTTCTGCTATGTCCTGATACACGGCTATATACCTGCACCACGAATATATTATGACATTCTACCACTCGACAAGTATATAGACCGTGTACAGTTGACAAACGTCTCTGATTTGGCAGAGAGAACTCCTAAGCACTTCACGCTTGATCTACTCGCTGCCATGTATCCTTACATACCGCCCTTGAAAGAGGAGAGTTCTGATGCTACAATTGCTACAAAGGAGAAACAAATGACCCGCCCTGTCACAGGGTTTCAGACTTCGCAAGGGAACTTCTTCGAAACTGAAGCCGAAGCGAACCTCTTTGAAGCGTCTTACGAACTACACGAAGCAACTACAACTGCTGTACATAACTTTGAACCGAGACCTGCTGATGACCAATCATTCGAGGACAGCCTTGTCGAAGGTATTAAAGCATTCATCGCAAGTCATGAAAGGATTATCCGAAAGTACCTCGACGCCCGTGCAACTCTCACACCAAAGGGATTGTCAGATACTGTTTCGGTGGATGGACCGCCAGCCAAAGCTGATCCGTCTAATGATCCATCAGTACGAAGCAAAGATAATCCACGATTGGATGAGAAGGCCACTACCAAAGGAAAGCCTACGTGACCTCGAACGATCAATCCGAAAAGACGGAACTTCGCCGGTTGTTGACGGGTACGAGGCTACCCAATAATCATCACCATGTCCAACACGCCTTAGACTTCCCTGATGTAACATACAAGTTCATGCCGAATAGCAGGCGTGTCTTCGTATATGACAACCGTGCTATCTACCATGGCCAGATGCCTCTTGGCCGTGTCATCAATGGTGAACTGTTTGTTAAAGGCAAGCCCGTCTTTAAAGGAACAATGAAACAGATATTAAGCTACTGCTGCGATCATCTGTTGGAGAAAAAGAGATGAACCAAGTCATTTACAAGCCCCGTATATCCGTCGATTTCGACGGCGTGATCTACAACCGCCCCAAGACTGAACGAGGCAACTTAGTTTACAGTGCTGCCCCTAATCCCGGTGCAATGAACTTCATCCGCCATGCTGTATCAGCATTTGAAGTTGTCATCTGCTCATCTCGCTTTGCTGGTTCTGATGGTGAAGCGAGTCAAGCCCTCTGTGAAGTATGGTTTGAGAAGCAACTTCGTGAGGAGCGCCGCCTTCAAGTCCTTCGTAAGAAGCCCCCATTCGATGTCAATACAGTCATGTCTAGACTAACCTTCACAGCTACAAAACCTGTAGCTAGAGTATACATTGACGATCGTTCCTTTCTTTTCACTGGCGAGTGGCCAACTATACCTCAACTCCTAGCATTTCGTACATGGAAAGGACTATGATGAAACCTACACTAAGTGATGAATTCTGGGCGTATCTCGCTGAGAAGGCTATGAGCCATCGTCAGTTCCCAGCTGGTGATGAACAGATAAACCAAGGCAAGACAGACAACAGTCGTCACCAGATGGAGACAGACCTGACGATGGATAAGCTGCCTCACACTGATAAGAAGCGATCCACCATCGATGAAATCCTTGCTAAAATCCTAGGAACTCGCAAATGAAGTATGCCAATCACGGACAGTATCTCTCAAAGCTGCGACATGTACTCCTCTCTGCGGGTACACAAGGCTTGTCACAACATATGCTTAACCAATTAACTCGTACCAAGATATTCCAGACAGACGATATGATGGAAGCTCTCAATGAATGGGAGAACCGTTATTGGGTACAGTCATTCAAGGTAAAGGGGCTCAGCAAACATCCTAAGACTATGTGGCGTGCTACTACGAAGCTGCGTGACGAATGGTCATCGTTAGTCATCGATGGTGAGCTACCGACTATTGCTGAACCCCATGAGGTGCCTGATTTGTGAGGTGTTTGGTAATATCAAACTTAAAGCCGGGAGGTACCTCTCTATTCTTTATTAGCTGCTCTGTTACATGGCTCTCTACACGAGCAATCAGCTTTAGTTGCTGCTTGATCATCTCAATTCTTTCTCTTTCTAGCACGGCGATTAGTTTCATAACATCGCCACGCTTGCCCATATCAAGGTTCATGCTCTTGTACAGACGTTCAACCTTAGCAGCCTCGCCAATGCTGTTGTTTATATTACTAGCCTGCGTCTTCCATACCTTCTTGTTAGTCGCCTTCTCTACTGGACCTAGCTCCTCAATAGCCTTCTTGTACTTTGCATCTGAGCCTACAATATCTGCTTGCCAGTCACGGAAGCCTTGCTTTCTGCCTGACGTGTAGGCTCTTAAACTCTTCACCTGTTTACTGAACAGGCTATCTCTAGCCAACAGACCAGTCATACCGATCTCGTTGGTTTCCAAGAAGCTATGTATCATCGGTCCATACTTCATGATGATAGGATTGCTAGTAGGGATAGTCACTGGATTAGGACTCATCCTATACTTGCTCATCAAGTCGGTATCTGTGACTATATTACCACCGGGGTTATCCTTCGAGGCACCCGTGTTTGGTAGAGCCGTCTCCCTGAACTGCTCCTGTTTGGCAATCTGATTGCTGTATATCTCCTCGAACTTCTTCAGCGCATCTATCTTCGTGTTCTTCAACTGTGACAGCGGAGTGAAGTTTGATACAGGTGTTGTAGTTGCCGCCTTCAGTATCGGGGTACCCTTCAAAACCTGCTGACCGAACTCCTCGAAGAATGCTTTTGGTCCACCGTCATAGAATGCAGCAGCAGTCTGTAGAGCGGTAGTACCAACGCTAGCGAAGATGGCACGGAACACCATCTCCATGTTCTGTGGAAGCAGGCCAATGTTATCCTCTGATACCGTATATACCTCGTCCTGCCAGTTCTGTGGTGACAGCAAACTATCCGGTGCCTTTATACCAGCTACAGCCGCACCCAATGTCACGATCTGAGGAAAGCCCACCATCGCAGTGTTCTCTAAGTTCTGCCCTGCGATATGCATCATTGCGGCTTTGGTATCCTCACCACTATCACCACGTAGCATACTGTACAAGCCAGTCGTGAACGGACTATTGAACATAGTCAGTTCTAACGGCATGGGTATCTGTATACCCTGTTCCGGTGGTAGTCCCGGCATACCAAAGTACATGTTTGTACTGATGTCTCTACTGCTACGTGTCTCGAATGCATGGCGGTTATACTCCTCACCAAGCATCTCATTCCAACCAATGCTAATAAGTCCCGGTAGCCCGACAGCAGTCCAAGCTCTAATGTTTGCACCAAGCGGGTCATCTATGAATGCCTTCCCCATCTTTCGCATGGACTGCACCATGGGATTGAAGTATGGAGTAGCCTCACGTGTGAACTCTAATGGCCGACCAAGGACACCAGCAAGAGTAGCCATGCCTTTATTCGATGCATCGGCTTGTATCCTCTTGCCGCTAGGAGCATATACACGACCACTGCGCATTGTGTCGCCAGTCAACTCTCTGGCATTACGTGCAGCCTCAGCCGGGTCCATACCAGCCCGAGTATTCCGTATGAATGAACTGAACCTCGGCGCCTCAGAGATAGCATCGAAGACGTTACCCAACCCATGTAGCATAGCCTTGACGTTCCGACCAAGGAACCTTGCACCGGGTATCTGTCCGCCTGAGGCATCAATAGATTTCATTACCTCTCGCATCACACCCTTGCCAGACTGGATGCTACCCTTCATGAGAGATGCGTCTGTTCCACCTTGAGTGTTAGCAAGATGATAATAACTATTCATATAGCTGTGACTCATCTGCTGAGCCAACTGATCCCTTGACTGCTGTGGCAGGAAGGGGATTGTCTTCATGTTGTTCTGAAGAGCTTCGATCATTGCTAGCTGTGTCTTGGCCCACACGGTTTTGCTAGCCGCAGCTACAACACTTGTAGGGCCACCGGGACCAAGCACTCCCGGCTCTTTCATGACAAATCCACCAATGCTGTCTCTGATAGCCGTAGTAACAGCAAACGGGCCAGACAACAATGTAGCAGGACCAGTCATGAACTGCTCAGCACCACGCTTCACAAAGAATGTGACAGGGAACTTCGCAATGTATGGGTCGAACCGTAATAGGTTAGCTTGCAACTTAGAAGTAAGATAACTCTTCCGCTTGCCATTCTCATAGATGGTGATGACGCGATCGGGATACTTCATCATATCGTCGCCAGTTGCGGGGCGTATCGTTTCACTACCGATCTCGCTGTTCTTCACACCCTTGACGAACGCACCACGAACGTCATGCTCTAGTTTGGACTTCAGCGTATTCCGAGTATAGTCAGTGAGCATCTCGATGGCGTTAGGTTGACCATCCATGTTCTCGGCTATATCTTCTGGCTTTTGTCTATACCAGTTATCTATAGCCTTCTGATCAGTAGGGGCAGCGGCATCCTTTATCCTCTTGATGATGCCATCAGCAGGATTAACAGTCAACGTATCGGGTGGTACAAAGTTTGTCCCGTGTGTATTCTGATGCAGCAGGCTCTGCTGCGATATCATAGCATTGTCACCAGTGGCAAGGAAGTTTCTCGTCGCCGCAGTGATATGCTTATATGCAGCGGAGAACTCCTTAACTACAGGAGTCCTCTGTTCTATCATATAGATGTTCTGATTAACCTGTCTCAACTTAGCTGGAGCATCAGGTGCTGGCTTACCCCTTGGACGCCGACTAGCAAGTATCCTTTGCTGTAGCAGATCAGCATAGTTCTTGTGCTTGAGATACATATCTACGTCAGCTTGCATAGCTGGTGGTAAACGAGCATTCTCTTGGAACAGTTGATTAGGCGTGATATCAACCTTCCAGACACCAGCCTTAGTAGCTAGTTGACCAGTTCTCATGCTCTCGTTGACACGCATCAAGGCAGTCATCTGACTATCCTGATCGATCATCTTCGCTACGCTATCAAAGTCACCCGTCCCTGCTCGTTTATATAAGTCCTGCAATACCTGTTTCTCATCAACGAAGTAGGTCTTCGTTAGATCGCTGGCTCGTTCCAACGTCTTCAGGCCGGGAGGGCCATACATGTCTATATCAGTGATGTTAACTGCTGGCCTGTCTCTATAGGCACCACTCATTCTTATTGCCTTAGACACGGCAGGCACAACAATACCAGCACCAGCTAGAGCAGCCATACCCATACCGACCCACTTGGCCGCTTCAGGGAATGCCTTATCCTCCTTTGGATTAGTCAGCCCTGCCTGATCAAACACAGTCTTATACTGCGTATCCGCTGTATCTGTTATCTCTCTTAGTACTTGATCAGCTACAGCAGCTGTAGCGAAGTTGGCAAGTATCCTCTTCGGACCACTACCTATCACCAATGGTGTGACTATCTCAGCAAGGTTCTTGATAACCCCTGTTGGATTGGTCGTACCGGGTATAGGAGTTACGCTGGCAACAAGACCTGCAAGGCTTTCCGTGACGTTCCTCGGGTCGCTGATGCCGACCGCTTGGCGTACCCCTTGTCGTATATGCTCTGCAGCGAGGAGTGTTGCATCTGCGCCAAGATTAGCGCCTGTTGCCAATTCTCCGCCTTTAGCCAGTAATCCAGCAAGGCCGATTGGACCGCTAGTGGGAAGCTCTGCCGCACCGCCAACGACATTTCCGGCGTCACGGAGCAGGTCTTTAGAAGCATCTCCGAGACTGAGCATTCCACCCTGATCAATCCTCTTGCGACTTGCGACTTCCTCCGGTGCTCCCGGATTGACCGTGTTTGCGCTAGGGTTTTCGATAATGGCTGCAAGGTCCTCATCGCTGAAACTCTCCATTCTGTTGGGAGTGAGTATGCGATCGCCTCGGTTAGCTTCATCGATTAGTTGTTGCTTCTCGTTTGCGTTCTCAATAGTCGGCTGTTGTGATGTGTCAGCTACAGGTGTTGTAGCTACAGGTTTCTTGATGATATCAGTAGTTGCTGCTCTCGCTGGCGTAGTACCAATGATAGACTGCATGATTTCAGCCTGCCGACGTTCCCGTTCAGCAGGGTCTTTGATAGTAGCGAGTTCAGCCAGTAAGGCTCTAATATCTTTTACCATAGGCCGTTAGTTGGGTTCTTGATCAGCTTAGGTGCTTTCGGGAAGGTGTACTGATTAATCTCATCAGTCTTATCACCCCCACCAAAGTCAAGCCTACCTAATATAGATGCCAGTCCATTGGTATCCATACCAGAATTACCAACGCCTTGCGCTAGTTGTGCTGCGGCATTCTGATTACTGCCAATGCTACGCTGCATGGCCTGCACAAGCTGTTGCAGTGCTGCATCGCTTCTGCCAGTTAATGCTTGGTTCATCTGGCCACCGGGATTGCCTACAGGTGTTGTAGCTGTATCGTCAGCGATACCTTGAAGCAGCTTCAACTCACCACCCATGTTGCTGAGGTCGTTGGCATTCCGCTCTCTATTTCGAGCACTACCAAGTCGCTTGCCTTCAAGCATGGCGTCTTGCAAAGTCTTGGCATAGTTGTCATCGGCTGACTTATACATGCCTGCCAACTCACTGCTACCACCTGTACGTATAAGCTGTCGTGCCAACAAGGAGCTAGCCTCATCCATGCCTTTGCGTCTAGCCGACAACAGTGTATTCGTAGTGTCTGAGATGTCTTCACTTTCACTGACCTTAGGCCGGAAGCGGAACTCGTTAAACTTCTTCTGGAACTCCTCTGCACCCATCTTACTACGAGTGTCTAGACGTTCAGCAGCAGCCCTATTCCTAGGTGCATCCTCACGTAAATTCCTCAACTCTTCATTCTGCTGACTGCCGAGTATAGCCTCAGTCATAGGTGTGGTGTCTATCTCCCACCCTACACCGGGAGTGTACTTCAGCAGATTGCCATAAGCATCCCTTCGGCTGCTCTTGGCCATATTCTCTGTTGCCCTGTTTGCTCGTTTAGTCTCAAACAGGCTGGCCCAATTGATGTTATTGGCGTCCTGCTTAGCCTTGTTATCTGAGAACATGCCAAGAGCAGAGACACCAGCACCAATAAGGGGAGCAATTGGAAACATATTAGTACCCGCCTTGTCCGCCACCCATCATCTTTTGCAATATCATCTGCTTCGGGTCAGGCTGTTGGCCTCGTTGGGCAAGCTGCTCAACTTCCATCAGTTCAGCATCCGTAGCTGGTTCGCGACCGTTCTGGATCATCCACTCAGCTTTGGCTCTGATATAATCAGGATGGCCTGTTATATCTGGTCCCATAATGCCGCCATCTTCCCCAACGCCAACCTCTGCATCTGGTGCAATCTCACCACCTTCTTCTGGATTGCGTGGTTGTACTGCTGGACCTGTAGGCCCTTTAGCTGGATTGCCCCCACCAGCCTGCATTGATTGTTGTATGAGTTGGTTAATGTCTATTGGTCCTTGCATCACTGATCTCCTAACATCTCTTTAAGTATTTGTGCCTTGATATCATCTTGTGGCACCAACTCAGGATCACGATTTGTAGCTACAGGTGTTGTAGCTGCCCTCACTTCGTTGAGTATATCTATCGGAGCCCGTTTCATGTCTTGTGCAGCACTTGTCCAGAAGCTACTTTTCTGATTAGGCTTCAGGGTAGCATATGCGTTTTCATCCATGCCACCTTTAATACCAAGTATCTCTGCGGCTTGAGTATATGGCATCTTGAGAAATGTATCTCTACCAATCTGGTTTATCGTCTCTTCGGCTAGCTTTGGATAGGCTTGTGCATCAGGAAAGTCTTTTCTCTTTTCCTTCTTGACGACGTTCTCATTATAGAGATTTCTGTATCTTGAACTAGGCCCTTCTTCTGGATGGGTGCCAACACCACTATCTAATTGATCCCGCAATGTCTCAGACTTATACCGCCCACCACGAGGGTTGATTGGTCCACCAGCTTCACGGCCTCGTTTCATTACAGTCTTCTTCATCATGCTGCGAGGCTGAGCAGGATCACCACTCTTCAATGTTCGTGTACTAGCCACCATCATCTTGTCCTTGCCAAGTATCTGGTCAAGGATAAAATCCGGTATCGTCCTCGACATAGGTCGGGACTTTTTATAAATATCACTCATTAGAATGGATTTGTGGTTGCGAGTTCATCATCTTTGTTCGTTGGTTCACCGAACATACCAGAGACAGCCATAGGATTGAACGCAGTGTTCTGACTACCTTGTGCAGCACCAGCGATGTTCGCTAGACCACTAGTATCAAACAAGTTTGTCGGGGCTTGCCCACGTACCTTGTCACCAAGACCACTGAAGAACGAACTAAAGAAATCATTCAGCTTCGCACCTGTATCAGCGAAGGGGTCAAAGCTATCACCAAGGTTCAAATTACTTGCCCTACTTCTCGCTGTGTTAGCGATGTTCTCAGCACCACCACGACCAGAGTTCAGTATCCCCATACCGAGTTCTGACAGCCTACCTTGAGCACCGGGCTTTTGGCTTTGCAGGTTCTTCATAGCTGCCTGAAAACCACTGTCAGTAACAACGCCCCTGTCTCTTAGGTTGGTGACATATTGATTAGCATTGCCTTCTTGCTCACCAAGGATGGCAGCAATCGTAGCATCATCAGCGGTATCACCGATACGGTTAGTTGCGAAGCCTTCAGGAGCAACTTGGTTAACGCCACGTAATGCCTTACCACGAGCACCTTCTTGCTCCTGATTGAATACATTCTCGCCAAGACCAGCAAAGTAGCTACCGGGATCACCCGCTAAGTTAGGAACGCTACCTCTAATCTGATTAGCTTTGTTACTGATCTGCCCACTATACAGCTTTGGGTCTAGACCTCTGCTAGTGAAGTAATCATTAGCTGAGTTTATCCCACTGCCGAATGAACTATTCATTCGTGCATCGAATTGAGCCTGTTGAGCAGCCTGATCCTTCGATGCTTGATCCCTTGCCTCACGTTGTGCCTGCGCTTCAATCGCAGCTACTTTATCACTATTATCTTGGGGTGCTTTGCTACCGCCACCACACATCTCTAAATCTCCATAGAGTGAATTGTGCCATCTTGTTCAAATCCAAGGCGAGTAGCCAAGCGAGCGAATGTATCCACATTTCGTCTCATGCTATTGCTTAGCACAACTCTGCGCACTTTTCTTTCTTTCGCCCATTCGATGTAACCAGCTACAAGTGCTGTAGCTACTCCGAGTGAACGTTTGTCTGGAACGACATAGAAAAAGTGGTCATATGCAATGACTTCGTAACTGAACATCGGAGCGACTACTGTTGCCACTAGCCCTCCGATGATCTTCTCCTCTTCGACAGCGAGGTTGCCGAAGAACTGTGTATTACCTACGTTCCCTCGCAGTGTATCACCAAGTTTGGTATGGCTGAACTTCATGTCACGATAGATTGTATCCTTCAAGTCTGTTTCCAGAATTGTCAGCATTGGTTCAATGTCGTTCAAGCCATACCGTCTAATCATGGTTATGCATTCGGATCGACTGCTGCAGGTGGTGTGTTCTCGACAACGGCGTCAGCAATTTCCTTGCTGTCAGCGTCCATCTCGTCAGCGATTGCCGTCAGTGCAGCCGGATCGGTAGCATTATCACGGATCAGTTGTGCCAAGTCTTTCACGAGCTTCACCAATGACTTCTCAGCCGTGGTCAGTGCAGCAACGGAAGCCTTAATTCTGTCCATTTCAGCAGACATAGTTAACATTCCTTCTATCAGTTGATGTAGTAGTTCATGAATGTGATCAAGTTTTCTGTGCATGGTCACATTTCGGTCTCTCCATGTTGCAGGCATCTTCCTTCCTTAAATCCTGCCCAAGAGGAACAAGATTAGCACGATTACCAATACGACACCTACGATGCCGGACGGACCATAGCCCCAATTGCCACTGTATCCCCATGTGGGGAACGCACCAAGTAAGACTAAGATTAGAATGATAACAAGAATTGTTCCAATGCTCATTCGGACCTTTCCTTTTCATCCTTCATACCCGCAGCATGTGCTGACTGCTCTGTCAGTTTAAGCAGGTCATCCATGCGAGAGTTTATCATCAGATGCACTTCTGCAATCTTCGCAGCATTTCGACGCGATGCCCATACACCTATAACTGCTGTAGCTAATGTCATAGCTTGTGCTGCAAGGATGAGTACCGCGCCGAATGTTATTGTGTCAAGAGTGCCCGACATTCGTGTTAGCCGTCTTGATTACAAGGTTAGGTACATTAGAAGGAGTCTCTACAATCGCCTCCCTCTTCACACCAGCCATCACCTTATCAGCCTCTACAGCTGCATCCATTGCAGCATTAGAAGGACGGAAGATGAGGTTCCAAGCAGGTGGTCCAAATGTGATTATACCCATGACACCAGCGAGCAACCAATCAGATAGCTTGCCTGTCTGAATAGCATCAAGACCTAGCTGTGTACCAACGCCAGACGATATGATGCTGATTGCATACCGGAGTACGGTTGCAGAGCGCCACCAGTTGTTCATTTCATCAACTTCTTCATGGCATAGGCCTGTGCGATCACGATAGCAATCTCTTGCGAAGTGATCGACTCAGGGTCCATGCACAGGTCATGGATGTTCTGGTAGTAGGCATTGACCTTTGCCAACTGCTTTGGTGCAGGATCAGTTGCAACATACACCTGATAAGCCCGTGAGGCATTGTTACATGCTTGCACCGCATGGTTCTTGATGAAGAGGTCGAGGCTAACCGTGTTGCAGCCAGCTACAAGTGCTGTAGCCATAAGAGAAGCAATGATAATCTTCATTTCATTATCCTTAATTGCTGAACGGCGAAAGCACGGATCGCCTTCGTGGTTAATTCACCCTCTTTACCGTCTTCAGTAAGAGTAGCACCGTGCTTGTTCAATTCTCTCTGTATCCAGAGAGTTGTACCTTCCACTACAGGTGGTTCTACCACGGCACCTGTTATATTCCAAGGGGTGATATCATCATAGAACTGATCAGGACTCCGGACTGAAATATGCACATGATGCCTATGAGCGTTAACACCTGTATAACTGCGCCATGTCCATGGTGATGGTCCACCTATACCAGAACATATCTGTGCATTAGAGATGATATACTTTATCCTTACGTCACGAGAAGCAACTAGCATGTCAGCTAGCTGTCTAGCTACAGGTCCTGTAGTTGGATCGTTCGTGACATCCAACGCACAGACGACGCCAAATTCATTAGGATTGTGGTCACTCTTAGTCTTGGCATGAGCGGCGTCACCAATCGTACCATCAGACAACTTACTCCGATTTGGCCACTTCGCATTGATTTGCTTAAGCAACTGCTCAAGTGACTTCGCTTCACGCCATTTCATCTCATTTCCGCTTTCAGCAGTGCTTTAAACTGCGTTAAGGTTAATGCTGCATTTCTACTCTTCATGTCCTTAAACACAACAGTAGCTAATGCCCTTACCACCGACCCCGGCTGTAGCAACTGACGGTTAATCTCCGCATCATCTATAGCACTCAGATCAACTACAGGTTCCACATATGGGTCAATTGTATCACCAGCAGCTAAACGATCGAGTATCTGTAGCCAATCCTTATTATCATTGTCCACAGGTATCGTGGTAACTTTTCCAGCTAGCTCGATACAGACACTACCATCTTTATTAAACCGACCAATGACGGCCATTACTGCAACCTCGCATTAGCTTCCCAAGTCTCTGTATATGCACCACCACCTGTACCAGTTGCTGTTCGTTGTGACTGGAAACTAGTCGTAGTATTACTGCCAGCGAAAATGCCGGGAGTTGCCCCAAAGTTCGTGTTACTAACATTTACCTGTGCGATTGTTGGCGCGGCCCGCATTGCTACAGGAAAGAAGGCCATTACACCATAGGCCACTGTGTTCGTAGTATCGCCAGTAAACTTAAGGAAGGAGTTGTTTACATAATATCTTTGACACCTTGCTAATACCTCATTGACTAGTGGGGATACCCATCTAGAGACACCAGCAATACCTTCAAAGTCACCATATGCACTGACATCGAACAGTTCAAAAACGTTAGTGTTCACAGCTAGTCCATTACTACTAGCAGCAGTCCCAAAGAAGCTGCCTGCCTGCCATGCATTCGGCGTTGTTTGGAATGTCGAGCCAGTAGCAAGAGCAAAGATTAGTTGTATCCCTATACCATTCGTATTTAACCATGTCCCCGCTGTATCACCGGGGAACGTTAGTGATTGCTCTGTATCAGTATTAGCCTGTCCACCAGATATGGTAAATTCACGAACGTATGCACGATCGTTAGCACTATTTCTGACTGCTACTGTATATGTTCCAGCAGGCCCTTTGAAACCGAAGCGAAGCCTTAAAGTCTTGGCACTTGCTGTACCCCATTGAAGGGCAGCAACAGTATATCCTTCCATCATCTGACGGATATATAAAAATTCACCAGCCGCAAGTGCTGCATCAGCCGTTGTTACCGACAGACGAACACGATTTCTTTCACCATTCGGTGTGACAGATACTACATTCTGAAAAGATAACACACCAGCCGATGTTGAGAAGAACATGGCCCATTCATCAGCAGCATGATATCCAGTTGTACCACCGGCTACTGTGCTATTCTCCTGACTAATCTGCATAGACGGATTAGTAATCAGGTTTCGCCTTGCTTGCACTTCGCACTTGTTATCTACATATGCTGTAGTTGCAACCGACGTGTCATCACTTGTAATAGCAGGAGTAGGTGCAACAGGACTGCCTGTCATTGTAGGTGAGACAATCGTAGGTGCATTGAATATCGCAGCAAGCATCTGTGTATAAGTAAACTTAACTAAGTTATTGCTATCAGCACTGTTAGCATAGCCAAACTGATCAGCACCTACAGGTGTAGCTTTCGCTGTAGCAGCATTAATTGATTGCCCAATGCCACCAGTGACATAAGCAGTCATGTCAATCAGTGTTGTGATATTACCATTGGCAACATCAACGTTGTAGCTAGCACCACTAGTATAAGCCGTCTTCACAACACCAAAGCGATTGTTGTCAGACAGGAAATCGTTAACATTATAATTCGTGGCAGTGACCCATGCACCACGGTTATTCACAGCAGCCGTAAACAACGTCCAGTATGTAGGATGAGCAACTCTATCCTGTGCAAAGGTTGTAGGGGCAGCAGCTGAAGTATGATTAGCACTAACAGTCCAGATGTTGCCTGTGACATTATCAATGGCACGTTGTCCAATCGTATAGACTGTATTGTTCAGCCAGATGCCCTGCGTGACTAGACCTGTCAATGCTCTGAATGCTGCATCAAGGATGGTGAAGTTACCATTGACAGCATCGTGCCAAGTAACAATGTTGAAGTCTTTCAACTCTAGATGCAGACTGGTTGTGAAGACGCTCATCGCTTGAATGTTCCTTTAGCAATCAACAGTGAGATAGCTAGTATCTGCAATCTCTCTTTCGTAGAGCCGAGTATTCTCAGCTTCGCTATCTTGAACTCTACAGGGAAGCCCCACAAGCGTTCGTCAGCAGCACGTCTACCACCGCCATATGGCTGGTCACCCCCACCATATCCGGGACTGTCACCTGCAACGAACTCCATCTCTAGCATTGGGTCATCAAAACCGAGGGCATCTACACGTATCTTGTCTACATATACTTGCAGTGTAAACGTCGCCATGCCAAGAGTATCGAGAGCAATAAAGCTGACACGCTTCTTACGCATACGGTTATTTGTGTCAGTCCAAGGCATCTCCCAATCGAAGCTGATAGGCTGTCCTACATATACTTCCCAAAAGTTAGCAGCGAGGTCAGCGGCGAACGTTCCAGATGTATGACTTATCAACACTTGATAAACTATGCCAGCTTGCCGACGGCGGTCCCCAACTACATATGCTGTAGCTGTCACCCAATTTCCATCATCCTCATCGATATCGTCTGCTGTGTAATCCTCATCAGCAAAGATGCCATTTCCGTACTGGAACATCTTTGTGCCTCTGGCCAAGAACACACGCCCTTTGGTAGTTACCAAGCCACTTGTATATGACCAGCCGTCTTTCTTACTCCAAGCAACCTTCTTCACACCCTCATTGTATGTGGCCGTGTATATTTTATAAGCTGTGCCAGAGAACAGGAAGTACATAACCCTATTCTCACTCTTATTATGCACAGCGAATGTCTTTAGCCGATTAGCCGAGTCAGGCATGACATCAGCAACGAACTCCTTCTGTACTCGGAGTGATATCTTCTCACTCTCAAGAGCATTACCGAAGGTGTTACGCCTTGCTTTATGCACACCGAGTTCATCAGCGTACAAGATGTCATTCTCTAGAATGATCGTTGTACGATGACTGATAATTCCATGCTCAGGGATGGTATCGAGAACTCTAGGCTTGTGAACAGCAGATACATACTCACCAAGGACCATGATGACTGAAGTCGTAGCAAAGTGAATGATAAGGAAGTTCCTGAAACTCGATAACCCTCGTATATCACCGCCTTGTTGTGCCGTATAACTCGCTATGTTGATAGACAATGCATCATTTGGTGCGGGATCGCCGGGCCAAGTTCCAGATGTGCCAGCACTAGATATGTAAATAACATCAGGAGTAGCAGCGACGCCAGCCATAACGCAGTAGTTACCCACAGTAGTAACGTACTTAGCGATTGGGACATTTACATTACTCCCTGTTGGTAAGTCATTCAAATACGTAACAGTGTGTGTCTTACTGATTAATATAGGCTTATCTATACCATTCACCACGACGAGTTCATTCTTGAACTCTGTTGTGTCTATCTGTGTCAGGCCATTAGTCCAGAAACCCGGTGCCCCCGGTAGAGCCGCAGCGATAGCAGCAGTCCATATAGCCGTTTTGACACCAGCTTCAGTGACAGTAGCGATCTGACCAGTAGTCATGAAGTCTATTAGCTTGTCTCTGAAGTATACCATCTCTAGTATGGTGCCAGTGACAGTGCCAGCAACATCGAATTTAAACTTTGTACCCCAACGAACAGATTTAGTTCCGTCTACGTCACGGTGTACGTTACGTTCTACCTTACTGAAATTACTCTTCAGCTTGAGGTCATTCTCAGACAAGTCTAAGCCACCAGAGAAGTCATCAAGTGTGACCTCTTCTGGTCTAGGCTGAGCCTTGCGAGCAATCTTTAGCTTAAATCGTCCGAATGGTGAGAGGAGCATGTGTACTTCCGCCACCGTAACCAACCACGTCTTCGGAGAGGGACGAGATATAGTCACTGTAGAGTATTTCATACATCTGCTGCGAGAGTTGTGCAGCAGCCGGATTTATCCCATCGCTTTCGAGCAGCTTCCAAGCCGCCCCCATTGCTATTATGTCTGATGGGAAAGGAACGATATCCTGTGGTACGAAATCGATTGGCTTCGTCCTGCACCGTAGGGCTACAACACTTGTAGCTGCGAGCGGCCAGAACTGAATTACCTTCTTTGTGAACAAATCTGGAGCAGCGGCATCGTACACGATAGGTGTATAATACATAGCTGCACTGCCATTGATTATCTTATAACTCATATCATACGGCTTTACGAGTTGTCTGGAAAAGTCACTAAGATATATACATTCAATATCCTCGAAGCCTTTACAGAAGGCATCGATATCAGTAGTCAGCAGCCCCGTGGTTCCATTGACTGTTACCGTATGCCAATCGGTCAGGTGATCCCAAAACCGCTTACGGAACATCATGTCGAATATGACTTGAATAGCCTGATAGATCAGCGGTTCAGTGTATGTCTGAACCGCTGTTCCATTGACAAGGCCCACATCCTTTTGCACGTCTAGCATTAACAGTTGTGCAGATTTGTAGGCCATGTCATTACCTCTTACACATTAAACTGCTGAATACCATGAAGGCCACCACGTCCGGCAGCATTCACACCAGCATCGATTTCTGCATCGATTTCCAGCACCTTCACGGCATCAGGTGTCGTAGTCGGCACATATGTACCGCGTGGATCACCTGTCGTGGTAGTTTGCGGATCAGTTAATACTGGTGCAGCAAGTGTACCTGCGGCTGCAACAACTTGATCCACATACTCACGATAGACTGCTCTCGTCTTCCATGGGAGGCCGAACTTGGTCCCCCATCCAAGGTTGATTGTCGTACCAGCCGTCAGGCCAGCCGTGACACGATCGATGTACTTGAAAGCTTTCAGGCCAACTACAGGAGTTGTACCATTCAGGGTGAAACTTTCACGCATCGGTTGACCAAGGTAATCTCTACCTATCACCGTAACGTTACTTGTTGCAGCACCGGAAGCCACCACGGTCAAATTACGTCCGAATGGCCCCATTTTAGCGTTCGTATATAGTACATTGAATGTAGTCGTGTCAACGGCAGCAGCAATAGACTGTGCCGACAATATACCAGTAGCAAGAACATCAGGAGGAGCACCGAAGCTTATCCTTGTCTTGCGTAGCTGACCGAGATCACTCCCAGCCTGCATCGAAGGGACGTAGTAATTGAACCCTTCGATGAAGTTTCCTCTAACTTGTGATGCCATCTTCGTCTCCAACGGTCACAGGACCGTGACGGCGTTGACAGGCTTTGATAACCTGTTGTTCCATCTCGGCCCAAGCGACTTTTCGTTGCTTGTCATCCATTGCGAACTTATACCTACCGACTGGAGTCTTGGTATCGTTCACAGTCTCAAAGCTAATTATAGTCGGTTGTTTGTCAAAACCGTGATGAAGAAGCTGCTTGTGCGTCAGGTGGTAACTCGTGCCATTTGGCATATAGACAATGTAACCAGCTGCTTCTTTCTCCAAGCTAGTCTCAATCTTCTTCTTCACGATCTTGTGCTTCGGCCGATTAAAGTTGCCTTTGATCGGACGGACCACGAACGCCAATCGTGGTCCTTTCATACCTTCACTATTCAGTGCCATTGTTCACCTTATGTGTTGGTGCCGTAGGCGTGGGTACGATAGTTCTTCCAGCTGCAAAGCTGGTATTCCATGATGTACCGTCTACCTATAGCGTCTTGGTTCCATGGCGCCACGAGTTTCTTCACCTTCATGTTAGCTGACGATAGTACATGAATACACATATACTGATCATCCACGAAGTAGAAGTCATCAGGTGCCATTGCTTCATCGTAGATCATTGGAATGCCCTGATGGGTCGTCCCTTTAATCCCGAGGTTGATAAGCTGCTTTCCAAAGCCAGATGCACCAAGACTAATCTGTGTCTTGTCACGAGCAGCCGCACGATGCAGCCTGAAGATATTTCGTCCCACGAAGATGACATTGGGGCTTTCGTCATCGTGAGTGAGGTCGAGGAGAATATCATCAAACGCTTCTTCGATGTTGTTCTCGTCGAGGCCACCATCGAAGTCATACGCCGACGGACGGAACATCATCTCATTTGCGAGGTTCAGACCGCCAATCGTACCACTTGTCGGATCAGCAGGAAGGAGATTAGGCAGACCATTCGGGTCAGAGCCGGTATTCAGGCTAGCTGCCTTGGTCCGCTGGAACTTCTTCACAGCTTGTTCGAGAGCAGTGATCTTGCCCTCAAGGATTTTGATGATCACCGCGTCACCTTGGTTTTCATCACTTTCCTGTTCAGACATAATCAGTGTGCCAACCATGCGAGTCATGTTGTACAGCACTGTGTCGAATTCCGACGTTTCATCTACAGGTACTGTATCGTAGTACGTTGCAGTCGTAACGTTCGGATTTGAGCCGGTGATCAGCGGATTTTCGATTTCGGGTCCGCCATCTTCCATCTTAATCTTACCCTTAGCGGCGAGGTAGGTATAGATGCCGCCAGAGAGGGTAGCCGCAAGGATAAGCTTCTTGCGACTACGGTTAGCCATCGCATGTGCGATTGTTTCAGGAGTAGCCATTTATCTTTCCAGTGCATTAAGGTCGCGTAACAAATCGCGACCGATCTGGCTAAAACTCTGCGAAGGGTCTACAGATTTGAGTGACAGCTTTTTACCTCTGTCAGCTACAACACCTGTAGCACGGTTCGAGTTCCTAGGAAATGTTCTTCCGGGAGGGCGTTGACCCTCATCTGCACCGTTGGACTGCTGTTGCTGACCACGTTGCTTCGCATGAAGCAATAGCTGATACCATATCTCGTCATACGTCATCACTGGAAAGCGTCTCTTCGCTTCTGCAAGCGCTCCTACATACTGCCTTGCACTCGGATGCCGTTCGAGAAATGCGTTCGCTATCTCTGCTGCCTTGTCCTCTTCGGACTTCTCTTTGGGTCGCTTCGCCTCCTGTATGGCAACAACGTGCTCTGCTACAGTCTTGGCGTCTAACGGACCCGTAACGCCAATTTCAGACAAATCTGTGCCACCTAGGTGCAGCATTGTCAATATCTTCCTGACACCAGCCTTCGGGTCAAGCTTGATCAACGCATGTACTTCGGCAGCAGTCTTTGCCTCGTCTTCGGACAAGCCGACGCTCTCAGCAAAGTTCTTGGTAGCCTTCAGTTCATTATATCTTTTGAGAAGTAACTTCGCAGCGGAGACAGTCTCCTGAAAGTCCTGCGATATCTTCTCGACCTTACCACGTTCTGTATTATAAGCTTTCTTGATCTTGACGAACAGATCACGCTGCTTACCCTTACGGACAACGATGTTCCCATCTTTGTCGATGAAATTCCCTTCACGATCCTGCTTGAACTTGAACTGTTCATTCTTACGCGTGTCATCGTCAACTACAGGTGCTGTAGCTAATTCGTCTTCATTATCATCTACATCATCATCGCCTGTATCGTCGTCACGAACTTCCTCTGGCGGTTCATTATCATCAACGTCATCCTCGAAGATGCTCTCTTCATTGGCACCAGTTCGCAGATCATCGTCATCCGCATCGTCTGGATCAGCGAAGTTCTTCAGAATGTCGTTATGAGCACTCTCTGTCTCATTTAATTGCCGTTGGGGGCGCTGCGGGGGGTTGTTGTTGTCCTGTTGGCGGGCCACTTGTGCTTACTCCTTTCGTTAGGTTCGCTGTGATCTCCGTATCGAGTGTCGCCCAATCTTCCTTCTTCACCAGAAGGTTGCTAAAGGCCGCCTCAAACATACGAAGCATCAGTTTCATGGTAGTACCGGGTGCAGCTTGACCAACCTGACCAAGTGCTTGTGCAATTGTCAAAGCCTCCTTCTTCTTAAACTCAGAGCTTGGCTTCTCTATACTACCGGCTGCTAACTCCATCCGGTATTTCTGGTTGAACTCTATCACAGACATGGGTTCAAAACCCTCTGCCTTAATTGGTCCAACGATTTCTGTTATCTCTTCCTTGCTGTACTTCGATACAAGCACTTCGCTAATTGCCCAACCAAGGGCTTCAAATGCTTCTTCGATGACATCAATGAGGACGCCAGTCGTTTCTTGTCTATTGTTCTGGTAATACTGTACCTGCTCATTGGTGGTATTTGTTTTAAACTGTTCACCTTTTTCTATCGCTCCAACTGATGCAGCACGATCAATAGTTGCACGTAGCTGCGTGGTGTCGAATACTTCCTTATGTTCAAACGCCGGTGGGACCAATGCTTCAAGGATTTCGGATATCTTCCTCCCCTCTGCATCGTCTGCAATGCCAAACGCACGAACCATGTTCGGGTTTCTCAAGTGCCGAACTAGCTTGTTCACTTCCTTGACATCAACACTCTTACGATTGAACACAAGTGTATTGAATATTGTATTCCTTATCTGTGCAGCTTTTCTGTTAACCTGATTGATCTGGTTCACTTGCCCAATGTAATATGATATCTCACCGGGCTGAACGACTCCCTCGATGGGCTCCCCAAAGGAGATAATGAAATGCCTGAAGAACCGCGACAAGCCCATATCGTCATCTTCAACCCACAGTGGATGCGTCCAGTCTTCAGTATTGAACAGACTGATCCTGCGAAGCAGCTTATCGTAGAAGTATACACAGAGAACGGTATCCTTCTTCTTCAACTCTCGTTGCTCCTGCGTCATCGTGTTCATGACTGTATCAACGATGTTTGTTTCAATAGCTTTTATGCCATCCTCATCAGCTACAACTTCTGTAGTTGCTTTAGGATGTGACCTCATCCTATATGTACCGTCACGCTTCTTCTCATAGTATGTCTGAAGCATGTACGTGCGATCCATGTCGAAGTCTTCCATTAGCCATGGAGCATCACACAGATCGATGAAGTTACAGCCTACAGGAACCCATACCCTATGAGGCATAACATTAGTCATAGATAAACCCTTTGCCTCTGAAAGCGGCAACTGTTTATGCAGCCTCTCCAAGTGTGCATAGATGTCCTTAACATCCTGAGGGTTCTTAGCCGTACGCAGCTTGTCTTCCAGTTTGTGCAACTCATCAACTGCCTGTTGCTGACTCCCCTCATGTTTCTGATAGTCCAATCGGATGACGCCGAAGTTCGTCAACTGACCGTGCAATATCCATTTGCGAGCCTTCATCTTCATGTTCAAGCCGGGATAGGTCTGCTTATTCAACATGTAGTCTATGAGATATTCCAAGCTTTCGGCAAGTAAGTCCTGCGTAACGTCGGTAAACTCGATATGTGGGTTCTGCATATACGTTGAACGCATGATGGTTCGAACGTTGTTGCGTATGATGTTCTCATCAGCCTCGTTCTCAAGATGGAATTTGTATTCGGTATCGTCATCAAGACGAAGCCCTTCATCCCCACACTGGCGATAGAGTTCAAAGGCTCTGTCCCATTTCTGGTGATCAACACGATATGCTTCCCGTGTCTCATCGAAGAGCTTATGAACATATTTACCGAAGCTCTTCGGTACAGGTATCGACATACCCTTGGCAGGTAGATAACTTGCTTCATCATCCGCCTCAACTACAGCAGCTGTATCTGGTTCGTTATCGTTCTCTAGGACAGTATCGAGAACTTGTTGCTGAGGGTTAGCCATGTCTGTCTCTTTCGTCTATCTCTTGCCACTTCATCCACTCAGGGATGCTCTTAGGCTTCATGAAGTGTAAAGAAGATGCCTCTGGCAGTTTAGATACTCCATATTTCAGAGCATCCATAGCGTGATCATTACCATCTTTAGGCTCGTCTAATCTCTCACCTTCGGTACTTACCTTCCAGAAGTACGCGACAATCTCATCTTCAAACCATGTCAGTTCAGAGTTAATGTAGATCATCGGCCCCTCTTTTTCTTCTGGTTTGTAATGCATACCGACCCGTGGGATGATATACTCTGTAACCTTTGTAATCCCTTGCAATTTATCGTTCTGCCCCGCTCTAATCGATAGCCCCTCAAACTTAGACATGAGTAGCCGTGCAATGGTATCCGTCCCCTTACCTGTGCCATTAACAACGGTTCGCTTAAAGATAACTGGATCGGCCCATATAGGATTTGTGAAGTCGATAACATGATCATACTTCTCCCTACGGATGGCTATGGCATCTACAATGTCATCCATAGACATGTGAGCCTTATAGAAACCATCTACGATAAAGACACGACCCATATGGTCAGTAAAGCCAAGCATATAACACGAAGGGTTAACCATGCCAAAATCAAAGCATTCAAAGTTCTCTACTGTCTCATGATGATTAAATATATCTTCGAGTACCTCTTCGATATCCTTACGAGGTACCATATGCATAGGTGCAGAGAAATCAGGATATATTAAACCTTCATAGGCTGCCCACTCACCCATCAGGAAGCGAGAACGCATCTGGCCTTTATAGCTAGCCTCTAGACCTTGAATGAAGTCCTCTTCTAGGTTGTGAGCATTCTCATACGTAGAACCTTCAAAGACCTCCATTAGAGGCTCTAGAGTAACAGGATTATGTATCAAGTCTTCTGTTACAAGACCTGTAGCTCGCCAGCGATGGTAAGGTTTGATTAGTTTCTTATAGAACCAGTTGGCTGTCGGATTGGCAGTTAACATCATCCAACGAGGGCCACTCATTGGGAAAGAAGGGTCACTACCTTTGTAAGGTGTTGATCCACGGAGACGACCGAGTAAGTCCAACATGTCTTTATGTTGGATTTGTGGGTCTTCCATCTGGTCAACGATGACCCAATCATAGGTTGCGGATAGTAGGTTAGATGTGACTTGCCCATCAACTGATTGCTTACCCCTTTGTGAGATATATCTGAAGTTAACAGTCGAGCCGTTCTTGAAGATGAGCGTGTTGTCGTCTTTCGTAGGCCACCTTTTAACCGCATCAATGGGGCACCATTTATAGAATTCGCGACGAATGGTATCGTTGAGTTTCGGATACGTTTCACGGGCGATCAATCCATTACAGCCGGGGTAGTCCTTGCATAGCTGTAGAGCCTTGATGCATACGGCGGCTGTCTTACCGTTGCCAAAGCCTCCAGCGATCACTTGCAGCTTCTTCGTACAGCGAAGAAACTGATGATGCATATTCCCTTCAATGATATTGTATCTAGGCATTAACGGCGGTTCCTACGAGTATGACGCTGCCAATCGTTGATGATCGGCACGCCTCCTCCACCTCCGCTAACATTAGCCACAGCAGATGCAAAGAACTGACTGTTATTCGTGAATTTATGTCCGTCGATCGTCTGAAGCAAACTAGCTACAACTGCTGTAGCGAAAGTCTGTGCATTCGTGAATTTAACACCACTGATGTTGGCTACGCCTCGACCGATAGTTGCCACACCAAATGCCTGTGAGTTTGTAAACTTTGTACCAATGATTGCGCTGGCACCAGATGAAACGACTGCAACCTTAAAGCTCTGTAGATTAGTAAACTTGACACCGCTTATACTATACGTTGACCTTAATATAGCTGTCCCACTCGCATTAGGATTATTGAACTTAACACCAAGTATACGAGCGATACTAGAGATACTAGCAGCACCAAACGTGGTTGCGTTGTTAAATCGAACAGCAGCGATATTAACGCTACCACGACCCACGATAGCAGCCCCAAATGTATTATTGTTAGTATACTTAACGCCAGTAACATTTCGAACTCCTCTGCCAATGGTGGCTACACCAAAGGTCTGGTTGTTAGTAAACTTAGTCCCTACAATGTTGAGACTAAGTTTCGCAACACCGAATGACTGCAAATTGGTGAATTTCACACCTGTTATATTAACTGCCCCACGTCCAACGGTAGCAACACCGAATGTCTGTGTATTATTATACTTAACTCCAGTGATGTTCTGTGTAGTAACAGTTGGAACTATAAAATCAGCATCAAGCCAACCTCGGAGTGAGGCATCACTGCCCCACCACTCCTTGATCTGTGTAGTCTCACTAATCCATCCGCTCTCATCATCCGCAGGTTGAACTATGGGCTTCATAATTATCGGATTAGCAGCCATAAAGCATGTCGCTACTATACCCCAAACACCTGCAGGAGATTGTGTATAAGCTACAGCCTGTGTAGCCCTCTTCCCTTGAATAAGATACTCAGCATAGTTCCCGTTAGCAATTGTACCAACGCCAGTCCAAGGACTGTCTGCGGATGTTATAGAACCAGCACAAGTATTAAAAAGTATCTCACCATCAGCATTAGGAGACAGTGTCGGGTCATTTATGTTTGTTTGTGAGGCAGCATTATTATGCGCCCCCTCCGTATCAACTACAGAGGAGAACCTTTCCGCACCCGAGAATTCTGCTGCATTCACAGTAGTATCCGTAGATGCACTAAGTGTTACTGTGATGGTTTTGCTCGCGTTTGGCGGTGCATCCTGCAAGTAGAAATTATACATCCTTGCAAATGGATCAAGTGTTACTGGAGACAATGGAGTGGGCTTATAAACGTTCCCGGCACTGTCAGCCACAGTGGCAGTTATTGTAACACCGCCATGAACTACGCCAACAACTACAAGACTTCCCCTTGTAGGATTGTTGGTGAGAACAACATTTACGCTAGCGCCAGCTCCATTAAATGCACTGGCAGTTTGGCCGGGAACGAGAGCAGCAGTCATTTACCCAATCTTCTTTCCGTCGTCTTTCCAATTTGCACGATTGGAGCGATCTGTAGGAATATCTGCAAAGTCGATAAGACGATACTTCGTTGGCTTTGCTTTCGAGCCAGCGTAAGTCCTTTCAATCTCATCATCCACAGCTTCCTTCGACGGCTTACGAGTCCACGTACCACCAGTGTCATCCCACACTGCTCCACGTGGAAGTGTATCTGATCGGCCATCTAAGAAGAAGGACATGATTTCGAGTGAGCCATTATCAAGTGTTATGGCGATGTGTTGAACTGCATTTCCCATTTTACTGATCTCCATATCCGGCAACGTGCCATGAGGTTGGGTCGGCGAGAAGTTGTGTAGCTGTAGCATCCACAGCGAAGACAATAACAGTAGACGCCGTTTGAGTGAATGTAGCAGAACCTCTCCACGCGGCGACAGTTGCAGCAGAGCACTCACAGTTTGTCACACAGCACCAGTTTGCACTAGAGAACGCTGTTGCGAGGGTAATAGTCGCCTGTGTAGTACCATCAGTAATGCTGGTGACATTGTAGCTGGCAAGGATGGTAGTCGAGTTGCCTGTGAACTTCACCCAAAACTTAGCTGCGGCAGGATGCCACTTCAAGTTCGCAGGAGTGACTGCTACTACATTGCTACTTACTGCCTCCATTTCAGCCTGCGATGCGGCAGGGTATATAGAAGCTTTCACGTTGCCAGTTGCATCATAATAGGTCCACCGACCACCTTGGTCGAGAACAAGGCTCTCACCAGCAAGGAGCGTCCCCTTCCATAGTTGCTCAGCCGTAGTACCATCGAAGTGTTCAATGGTTATTAAGTTTGATGTAGTGGCATGGTTATTAAATATGTTCAGATGCCGACAGTTTCTTTGTGTAGAGGCAGCAGGCGAACCAACTACAGTAGTTGTAGTGGCCGTGGATATACTCGCAGTATTAGTACGGCCTACTGTGATTGTACCAGCATTATTATCTATCCAAGAAGCATGAGCCCTAATATCGCCTGTCGAACCTGTGATAATGCGAATAAGGTCACTAGTAGAACCAAGAATGATCATGGCTATATTCCTTACCAATTGTTGAAGTTAGCTGCTCGTATTCTAGAAGAAGCAGCGACGTTGCCGAAGATGTTACCCCTTGTCCTGATATAACAGTTGTTGAACGTCTTACCTGTGCAGGTGATATCCATGTTGAGTGGCATACTGATAGCAACATCGTTCATGTCGGATACAAGGTTATCAATCAACTTATTTGTCATAGGCTCAATGTATATGCCTTGAGGCATAGCTAAGCCATTAATCGTTCCCCCATTGATGACACGGATCATCGGAGTTGTATGAGACATTCCACCGCCTATGAATACACCAAAGTCAGCCATGGTCAGCATAAAGACGCCTTGACCTTGGTTTAGTCCATCCACGATAACGACAGGAATACCAGCCCAAGTAACTCCTTTGTTGGTTTCAGTTCTACCACCACCACATATCTTGATGCGACGTGAGGAAGTCCAACCATTAAGAGCAGTAAAGCCGGGCTCGAATAGGAAGTGACACTTACCAACGGCGTTCATGTAAGTGCCATTTACTTGTACGTCTTCAACTTGGCCCTTCATAAGCATCATTGTCTGATTGCTATTCGCCATATCAGCACCAAACTGACAGTTCTCAAAGATGATAGCTGATGTACTCTGCTGATGAGTGTTCGGCTGCGTATAAGCCCATGGAACACCCCAATAGTCAGCATTGCCCATAGTCACAGTACTCTGATGACCAGCCCAAGGACTATCACCTTTACCACCTTGGTTCAGTTTGCAGTTCTCGTATATGCAAACCTCTGCCGCAATGTGAATAACAACGCCAACACCCCAATGGCCTTGTGACTCAATATTAGAGAGTGGTTTGTTAGAACCCTGTTGTGTACCACTAGAGTTACTGGACAGCAGCAATAAACAACTTGGCGTCTGAACAGCATTGCCTTGGAAGAAACCACCATCTATGTTGAAGTTCCTGCAATTCAGTTCACTTGCTTCGAACACAGGCTTATTATTCGTCTTACAATCGATGAATTGAGGATAACGCTCGGAGAACCGAAGCGTCATAGAGTGATGCATTCTAATAGGAGTGCTTATAACTAAACCAGCACTATTCGGAACAAAGATGTCAAAGTTACCAGCATCATATGCAGCGTTAATCTTTGCACCAAGGTCAGCACCGGGAAAGCTCAGAGCATTGACACCTAGATTGGAACCAGCACCAGATACAGGAAAGTTAACGTCTAGGAATTGCTGTGGCAGATTAGCAGGATCATCAACAATAGCAACGCTACCAACGCTACCTGATGTAGTTACATTCCTAACCTTCACACGATATGGCGGTGCAGGCGGTATAGCTACAACACTTGTAGCAAATGACTGTTGATTAACAAACTTCGTACCAATGATGTTCTGTATTGGAGGAGGTTCACCAACCGCCGCCACCTTAAAGCTCTGTTGATTAGTGAACATGGCAGCATTGATGAACTGCGATGATGGAATGACAGCAGGCCCAACAAAGTCGGGATCAAACCAACTACGCAACAATAAATCCATTACTTCCAGCCTTTTTGCCTGAAGTCTATCTTACTCATGTCGATTGTCTGATCAAATGGAAAGACACCCCGTTTACGACCTAGGATATCATAATGATCCATGAGAACAGCCTTAGTTTTACCGAGCAGTTCATCGAAATGCTTCTCGGCCTCATCACGAGATGAATATGTCTGCCGAATTCCATTGATGACGAGATTAAGTGCTGCTCCAACTACATCTTCTGTAGCAAAGCCGTTAGCTTGTTGACCAAAGCGAGTAAACAACTCACGAGCGTTGTCTGTACTCGCTGTCAAGAGAGGATCATGACTCATAACTGGAATATTCCTGCTGCATCCCATGTTATAGTGATATCACCACCATTAGGCGTAACTGGAAGGCCAGTCTGTCCTGTATCGATGTAAGCAACAAGTCGCCAAGTCGTATTAGCACCTGCATTATGTCGATAGAGGTCAAGTGCTTCAACGGATGCACCTACAACTGCTGTATAGGTGAGGTTGTCACCATCAAACAGGCCAGTAACAACAGTAGGTGTCGAGATACGCTGCGATGTACCTACAATACGAGCTACAATGTCATCATAGAAGTCATGTGCAGCACTGTATGCAGAGACACCAGTGTCAGAAAGCTGACAGAAGACACCATCCTGTGCGGTATTAATGTTTAGTGAGATGTCAGCAGAGCCAGAGAGCCATGCCTGCTTCATTATGGGGTAAAGTGCATTAGCCATATCAAATCCTCACGCGAATTTCTGTTTCAAGACCAGAAGTGATGCATCAAGAGACTTCTTATATGCCTCAAGGTCAGCAATTTGACGCTGTAGATCAGCAATTCGCTTGCTTGCCTCGTCTTGTTCCTTCGCGGCTTCGATTTTGATGCTCGCTACACGCTGTCTTGCCTTATCGATGATCTCAACAGCCTTGTTTTCACCATCTTTGACGATGATGTTGGCCTTCTCAGTAGCTTCATCGAACTTTCTGTTGATGTCCTTCTGAACTTGCTCCAATTGGACCTTATGAGCCGACATCGCAATCGTAATCTGATCCACTTGATACTTCTTCTGACCTAAGGAGGCCTCAAGCAGTGAGATTTCGGACTTCAAATTCTTCGCTTTCTCCTCATCGTGCCCTTCAGCTACAAGTGCTGTAGCGAATTCGGTCAAAGCAGAATACTGTTGTGCGAAATTAAACGCAGTTTCATGAAGCTTGCTCATGCGTTGAAGCCTTTATTGCAGATTGTTACCTTCACAGCAGCAGCACCAACTGTGCCAGTCATGATCGCCCTAATGAACAGAGGGTTTTCCATGATTGCATCAATCCTTGCCGTCGTGAACGTTAATACTGTCCCAAGAGGATTATGTAGTGTATCCCACTGAGTAGGGATATCCTTCTTAGGATCATCGTTCGTACCCTGAATAGTCACCGTACCAGAGTTAAATGTGCCTCCGACCTGTACAGTCTTATCAGGAGCGAGTGATCTGTTCATGGGCAGACCAGTGCCATCTGTATCCGTAAGCCTCCATATAATTACACCCGGTGAGGCATAACCTGATTTATTAGTCGGTACGGCCATTTGATCGCTTCCTTAAGTCTATGTCTACTTTAGTCTGTTCATCCTTACTATCAGAGATGACAATCTTCAGACTATCAAAGCCGTCTTCCTGTTTGTTCTTACCAAACAAGGTTTCAGGATGTAGACCAGCACGGTCAAGTATATCCTGATTAGCTTTGAGTTTCGCTAGCTGATGTTCAGAGTTTTCAGCGATGTACATGACATTATCGAGAGCATCACTGGCAAACGAGGCGATCTTCGCCTGAAGAGAGTTGGTATTAACACCAATCATCTCATGAAAGAGGATTTCGAACGTCTCCTGATAGGCTTCAAGACGACGTATCTTCTGTATATCTTCCACAGCTATGTGGGTAATAAACGACATCTCATTATCAGTCATACCTAAAAGCTGATAAACAATAACAGCATTGATGGCGGTTTGAGTATTCGGATCGCCAGATGGAAGTTCCTTTACAGTCCTTCTCTGTTTACTAACTATATTCCTAGCAATCGGTGCCCCAAGAACACTATTCGCATGAGGAAGAGCATTCTCAGGGTTATCACCGGGTAGGAGAACTTGTCCCTTGTCTGTGACATAGGGATCACCGGGTCTGGCTAACGGCATTGCTTCTCTTTCAGTTCACGGATGATTAACTCTTTAAGATATACCAACTTAGCAGCTATCATCCGCTCTATGTCTTGAGGAGTTGTGTTCTTCCGAACTTCCTCCTCAGATATCTTCACAGTTCCTATGATCATCAACTACAACACCTGTAGCTAGGCCCAAGTCTGACGATTAGGCCAACCCTTGTTCACTGGAGTAGCAATCTTGCTATCTTCAGAGAACATATTACGTAGGATGGTCATATCACCAGCAACCGTAACACGCGACAAGTCTGTAATGAGAACAGGCTTACGAACACCACCTTGTTCAGTCTGCGAATTAGGAATACGCTTGTGTGTAAGAAGAGCAGCACCACCTGCAACAGCACCAATCGATGCATCAAGTAGAGCGCGTATCTTCCTTGTCCGTCGTGCAAGACGGAAGTACCGACGAAGGTTTCCCGATGTAGTTACTTTACGGAGAGTATACACTCCCCATAGAGGGCTGTAAGCAGGCATTAGGATCGTTCTCCTTCTTCAACAATCAGACGACGTGTCTGATGAACATAGATATCAGCCGTCCCCATAGCCGGAACAACTTGTGTTTCTACAGTCGTCCACTCTGTAGACTTCGCATCTTTTCTGTTCTGCAGTTGAACATTAACTGGCCAACCTGCATGAGCATCAACTGTAACCTTGGTTGTCATGTGAACTCCTGTTATTCGCAAGTTCACGCTACAGGTGTTGTAGTGGAATGTAAATATGTATAAAACAATATAAAATATATATTGCATAAGAACAAAAAATATGTTATGGAATGTTATTCCCATTCAATAACACGGTGGTCGGTGCAGGCGTTACTTATGTGGGAGTCCGTCTTGACTTCTAGCTACAACTTCTGTAGTGTACTTATAGCAGGTTGGTTGGACACAACTTGCTAGAGCGCGGTTCTTCCATACCTGTGCTCCAAGTGTGCAGTTCTAGGATAAGGCGGCCTATTACTGCACACTAGTTATTAGATGGCAGTTGCGATGGGTCACTCATCGGCGGAACTTCTGCTATCTAGGCGGGTGTGATTTTCCCTCCGTTGGTCACACTCGCCACCAATTCTAGATAGATTATCCCCCCAGTCTATCTAGAAAGTGGGCGCAGTCTGGTAGTCCCCCCTCCCCTGTGGCTGCGCTCACACTCTTCCCCCATAGAAGAAAGATCATACGCCGTCAGGCGCGATGTTAACCCCCAACAAATACCCTTATTGCTAATCACACTACCCTCCCCATCAAATATCCCTATTGCTATTTAACAACATATAGCGCAACTATATCTGATTAGTTACTACTCCTCCCAATGACTGCGGCTGGTTGATTTATCAACTGGCCGCTTTTTTGTATTCTGACTACAGGAGTTGTAGTGTCTTTTGTTATAGCAAGCTATAGGGGATACCGGGGGATAAGGCTTATCTCGCTCCCGCTCGCCGGCGACTTTTCTACAACCCCCGATTGTACTCTTTTACAACCTAGGGGGGTAGGGGGGCAGCTATTATATTTGTCTGATAAATCAGACAATACGAATACAACCTCCAGTTGCTTGCACATTAACGTAAATGCGCGCATACTTCCTTCGAACTCACTAGAACTGTGCCTGCAACCCAAGGAGACCAACATGACCGCTACCAAGAATACCAATACTGCAAGAATACTTGATGATCTCTCAACTACAACACCTGTAGTTGAAGGCGCTATACCAGAAGACGAAAGCAAGGCTGAGACATTCGCAAGGTTAACGCCATTGCGTGTTAACAACGCGCTCGACAAGATACGCATCGTCGGCAATCTGGCAAATAGAAGTCAGTACGAATACACTGACGCGCAAGTAGACAAGATTGAAGCCGCTCTTATGTGGGCAGTGCAAGATATCATGCGCAAGTTCCGCAATGTAAAGATACGGAACACGTTCGAACTATAGCAAGTGTAGTCAAGATGTCGCGAGGTCGCATCAAACCACAAACGCCCTCGCGATATCTGATAACTAAACACCAACTACAAGACTTGTAGCAGATATATAGGATTATTTCAGCCAATAGTTGCACAGATAAGTGACTAATGCCTTAAGTAATCTATTGTAAATGTAGGTATTATCCCATATAATCTGTGGAATAAAGAGGGATTTACCACCAACTACAGGAGTTGTAGTGATGTCCAAGCTAACATTAGAACAATTCATTGATGCTAATTGGGTGGTTGGCGTTTCAGCAGTTGAGTTGATGGATAATATAGATAAGACATTCTGGATAGTTATTCAGAAGAGATATCTATATCTGGATAATAAACTAGAAACTAACAGCAAGAAGATAACTCATGAAAGGGGTTCAAGGTGATGAAACAGGTATATTGGTGTAGTGATGTAGCAGATTGCGATATATGCAATCAACCTGCACAGAATATCATGCATGATGCAGCTACTCATCGTGGATGGGGTTGGTTATGTACTAAGTGTTTCGATGGTGAGGGTTGTTCTTTAGGCTTAGGTCGAGGACAACGATATGAAAAGCAGACCGATGGCAGATACCTTAAGATAGGAGGCTGATATGGACTGGTATGATGTAACTCAATGGCTGTCTGAGTATGGTGCTACAGCCTTCATAGTTGGAGGGTTATACTTTTATCTCATGCTCGCTGGTAACTAATTACAGCCCTATATGGCTGGCTCTGCTGGCCATATATAGAAGTAATTGGTAGTTGATCATTCGGTCAACATTACTTCAAAACGGAGATTATCATGCGTAAGTCCTTATTCACCACGCTCGTCGTGTTGTCTTTCCTCAATATATCTACATCATTCGCCGATGTTATCGACGATAACGTGGCCAAGGCTGTCAAGTCGGTCGCGACGGCTACCAAGCGGCTTGAAGTTGCAAAACAATGTCAAGCTGACCGTGTTGCCTGCAAGGCCAAGATGACTGCCAGTGCTACAAAGTCTCTTGCTAATGCACAGAAGCGGCTGGCTGCTTTGTCGGCACAGTAATATCAAATACCATGGGCGCGAGTAATATCGCGCCTTTGGCGTTTTTCGTCTTCATCCCAAATACAGGAGTTGTAGTTATGGCTGGTATACGTATTGCAGTGGTTACATGGAAGCATGAGCCTCTGGAGATCAGTGAACAGGGTGTTGAGTCTATTGGTGATGCTGTCAACAGCTTCATCGATATGGAATTGAAGGAAGGTAATCTGGTATCACAGGTTGCTTTGGAGTTCGATGAGGGTGAACAGTACAAGATGCGCGAGTGGCATCTTAAGCGGCATAATGGTGATGGTGAGTACAAGCCTACAACTAAGGCTGGTAAGTCTAAGTCTGCTTACTGATTGCAGCTTCATATGGCCGCTTCGGTGGCCATATTGAGAAGCAATTGGCTTCATTCTAACTACAGGAGTTGTAGTCGTGGTTAAAGTGTTCGTCCTTGTAGGACAATTCATCGTCTTGCCGCCATGTGTATCGGAAGATGCACATAACTGTTATTGGGATGCGCAGAGCATGAGGAACCATGTAGGCAAGTCTTTCATCGATATAGATGGAGAAGTCTTGTATGATATCCCATCATTTAATATGCCAATAGAGGAGAAGTAACATGCTTATACAATCTGAAGAGTATCACAAGTTCACACGCTGGTATCGTAGGCGTATTACGCGATCGCCGATACCCCTGCCAGTGAATAACCCTCGCTTGCAACTGTGGGTGAGAATGGAGTCGCAGGGTTATGTTGAAGTTGATATCCCTGTTCATCTACGCAATGCGACTAGCCTTACCAAGTTTGGCCATCGTGATATGATCAACCACAAATCATCGAGGGCGGCTGAGAAGTATCAGCGTGATGTCAAGTCTGCTCGGTATACTGATGTCATCATCAGGCAGAGCGACGATAACATGGGGGTTGCAACCCAATGACCCATGAGTACACTGTAGTCTTCTATCGTCAGTATGGTCAGTGGTATGTTACCATACCATTTTATGGACGTCGTGATGCAGAGCGTCATGCTCGTTTGTATCTCGATGATCCTAAGAAGGATTATATCAAGGATATCGTATACCATGCTGTAGAATTGCCTGAAGACTGACATTTCCAGTTACGGCTACAACACTTGTAGCCGTATCTAGAACTGCCAGAAGAGGAGTAAATAGCATGAACAACAAGCCTTGTCCTTGTGGAAGTGGTCATCACTCATGGTGGGCTAAGGATGCTCGTGGCATCGAATTAGCTCGTGTATGTGAGATATGCCAAGATGAGAAGCTTGCAGCATATCGTACTGATGTCCTGACTGATAACAACTATTGGCATGATGAGGAGATTGATGATGACTAGCTCTTACTTATCTGAACATGCAGAGACACAACGTCTCGTCGCTATGTTGGAGCGTATCTCTAAGGAAGCCGTTCCCTTTGGGCGCGGCTTCAATACATTCCCACAAGGCAGTGACTTTTGGAAACTGCCTCATTCGTTGCAACTGGATATACTAAACTATCTAATGGAAGGAGGTTCAGGATCATGACCATTGATAGTGATATTAAGAGATTGGAAACATCTATTGTCTATTTCCAGAAGAGTGCAGCAAATCGTCATGAGACAATGACAATCCTGCGTGACAGGAATGCCGATCCTAATCTCATTATAGCATGGCAATTGTTGTCTGAATTTGCTTCACGCAACGCAATGGAAGCATTGTTTGTCTACAATGCTTTCTTCTCTAATAGGAGGCAACCATGATTAAGGCGTTCATAATCTTACATCAACTCTATACACTTCCACCGTGCGATGCTGACACTCATGTCAATTGCTACATATCTCTGCAACTTCCTGAAGATACTGTAATGGAAGCTGTAACACTGGATAATGGGAAGCATTATGTTGGTCAGACAAAGGAGTTCGCATCATGAAGCCCGGTATGAACCCCAAAACACTTATCCTTGCCACCATTCTGGCAATCCCCTTTTGGGCATGGCTTCTGTATACGGCGATTTATTACCTATGAGTTACCATGCTGGCCCTGAATTTACTGCTCCTGATGAGTATCGTTGTGAAGCACTAGTCAAGGGCCGGCCTTCTAATTACTACCGATGGACACAAGTTGACCATCGTTGTCCTAAAACAGCTAATCAGATGCGTGGATCAATGGCAGTGTGTCATGTTCATGCACAAACGAAGGGGATTATTAGATATGGCCAGCTTCATGTATGTACATATCCCTGCTCATAACACCTTACATAAGCATTTTGCCTTTGTTAGCGAGGAAATTGTCTTGACAAAGGAGGGTGTTATGCCTTATGATGAGAGAGTAATACCAGTTGAGTTTCAAAAGACTCTCAACGCAGGGGTTTATGGGTTCCGTGACAAGGAGACACGGGACACATTCATCAGTATGATTAACAAATCTAGTGATATTGAACGAGCATTCATTGCTAAGTTTGGTAGCCCTCCTGACTACAGCACTTGTAGTTAGGTGGGGTATCAAAGGAAAGCGATACCTAACCCCACAGGAGTATATTATGCCAAATAAGAACAAGCCAGTATCTAGGAATGCACCATCCGCCGCTGATCAAGCTATCCCTGCTCTAGCTGCTGCTAAGGCCGCGGCTGAAAAGGAAGCTGCTGATCAAGCTGCTAAGGCTGCGGCTGCTGCTAAGGCTGCGGCTGCTGAAAAGCCTAAGCCTAAGCCTATCGTTCCTGTCACGCCTGAGAAGCTTGGTACACTCTCGCTTACGCCTTACAAGCCTAATGAAGTTGCTCAATTTGGCAACACGTTCCTCATTTCTCTTGTAATGCAAGCTGGCGCCGAAGAGGATGCACAGAGGGCACTCAATGCGGCTGGTGAAGCTAAGACGTTTCTTCAGTTCGAAATGACCCGTGCTGTATTCGACCTTTCTATCAAGTATGAAGATGGCAAGGATGCAGTCGATATCTATGCCATCTTTGGTGAAGGCAAGGATGTCGAGAAGCTTAACCGTAATGTGCTCATCCGTATGGGTGTGCTCAAGCGTGAGATTGGTGAGGATGATACCGTCAAGTATGTTTGGACGGACAAGAAGGTCGAAGAAACCTATGCCTATACCAAGCAACTGAAAGAGGACAACGAGGCTGAGTATACTCGTAGGTTCAACAATCGTAAGCGGCTTAATCAAAGATTAAGTGATGCATTCAAGGCCGCTTGTGTTCTACGTGATCAAGGGCTGACAACCAATGATCTCTTCTACTCTGAAGACGAGAAAGGTATTCTCGTTCCTACCATCAAGAATGCTCCTAAGGCTATTGGTGGTGAACTCGGTGTTCTGCAAATGAACAGTCGTACTCCTGTCAAGGGAGCAACGATGTCGCCAACTATGTCGTCTTTGGTCAAGCTGGCCACAGATCATCATAAGGCACCGAAGGGTGACCGCACTGACAAGGGTGAGAAGCGTCAGGGTGAAGCTAAGATGGGTATCAGTGATGAAGACTTTGGCCGCATGGTCAATACTCTTCGTCAAGCCATCACGGCACAAGAGGGCTCATTTACCGAAGACATGATTAAGCATGTCAAGGCATTGTACGAGTTCCTCGAACCCGTCACCAAGGCTACTCCTAAGAAGGAAGAGGAGAAGAAGGAAGCAGCCGAATAATAAACAAAGGGCCATGCTGTGAAAAGCGTGGCCCTTATTTTGACTACAACACTTGTAGCTCATGGAGGTTAAGCGAATGCCCGGATCATTCCTTTCAAGACATAGAACAGTCTGTGAAGTCTTACATCTAATTCGTAACCGACATAAGGATGATGCTAGAACTATCGCTCTCTGTGATGAGGCAATCCGATACTGTCGGCGTATGAGTATCCGATTAACCGAATACAAACTGGAGAAGAAAGATGAAACCATTCGTTAAACTGACAGGCGAAGACGCCGAGGCTTTCTTGCGACAAGTTGAAGTTGGGCCGACGGAAGAGCAGCAGCGTATTATTGCCGAAGCAATAAAGCGTGGCTGGGAACTGATCGTAGAAATAGCCAGTAATGGCTCAGTTCAGGTTAAAGAGAAATGAAACCATTCAACGTTGATATCTTCGTAGCACTGAAGAAGAAACACGGACGACTTGCCTATTATAACACAGAAGAGGAAGGAGAGTGGCAGGTTTGGAAGCATGAATACGGATGGCCTAAAGAATTCTTTGCCCTCATGTTTGTTGATGGCAAATCATGGAATAGAAAAGATGCAGAACAGGAGGAAGTATTCTAGTGAACATGATCGTCATTGAAGTCCTGAATAAGGATTATCCTGCATCCGCTGTCATTGAAGCAATGGGTTACATACCAGAGTTCCTTGATGGACGTGACCCACGCCCTGCTAAGGTACAGCTTCACACTAACTACAGTCATGGAGGAGGGTGGTTCCCCTTTGATGGCTTCACTATGAATTTAAGTAATCATTCTCTTAAGTATTCGGGTGATCCTCCTTATCATCCTCTTGCCGTTATACATATGCGTGATGAGGATATCTACGTTTACAATCATGCATGGGTAGCAATCGTACAGAAGGATGGAAAGTATGAAGTCGCACGGATGGACTGAAGTTATTGTATTCATCTTCTCTTTCTTGTTTGTCGCGTTCGTTGCATCTTGTGTCCATAACGACGATGACAAGTATTGGAAGGAAATCACCAACCAAATGAAGGATAAGTGATATGCTCATGGAAAGGGAAGCCATATTAAACAGAGTACTCCCTTCCGAGAGGTAATATTAGCTATTGACAATGTTCCAAAACGGCGTTATAATAAGATTATATCACACGGGAGGTAGGTAATGAAGTAAAAGACTATTTTGTTTCTTATGCCAACTACAGGACTTGTAGCTACAGAGGAGTAATAACATGCAAACTCTCATAGAACAGTTCGAAGCATTCGCCAAGCAGCATGATCCATATGAGCCCTACAACTATAAGGATGGCTATGTTTGTGCTAATTCCCGATTTGCCGCATCACTCGGCATAGCCTACTCTGGTATTAGCACGCCCGGTCTTGCTGATACTGAAACCATTGCGGCTGAACGGCCTTGGACATGGGGTGGTGTCGTCAGGCGTTGTCAGAAGGCAAGGAAAGACCCTAGGTACATTGAACATCTTAGGTATGGTCGTCCCTCATACAGTTCATGCAGTTGTCAAGATTGTATGTATGTACATGGTCTTCATTCTCAACGTTATGCAGAACCCCCTATAACCTATCAACGGATACCAATGGATTATGTTGATATGGATTATGTTGAATAACTGACTTCGATAGCCAGTCGTATTTGTTGCGGCTGGCTATTCTTTTGATGGAAAGTAGCTCAGTTGGTAGAGCAGCGGTCTCCAAAACCGCAGGTCGTAGGTTCAAGCCCTGCCTTTCCAGCCACAAGGATATAAACAATGACCGCTATAATGCGAGGTAAGTTTACTTCTCGAATTGCGAGTAGGAGACAAGGTAAGTCTCCTAAGGAGTACATATATACCGTTGTACTCAACAATGGGCCAATACCGATGACAACTGTCACAGAAAGGACCACGCTCACACGAAACATCAATGATGAGTATGTCGTAGCTCTCTACGATGATCCACGCTTCAACGTCTTTGAGAAAAGACTATGATGGGATTGTACGATCCGTATTATCCTTATCATCCCTATGGAAGGAAGAAAATTCTAGTCCTTCAACACAAAGTAACCGGCGACTTCATGTCGTTCAGTTTAGGAGATGTAGCCATGCCCAAGCCCAATAAACAACAAATCCGTGATGCAGTTGAAGAGCAACGTGATACCAACCCTCATCTTGGTTTGGAATTTCATATCCATACCGTCATGGATATGTATGATATCTCTGGCCTCGATGTCGCGATGGCATTCATTGATGAAGCTGAAGAGAAGGAGCCAGCCGAAGTTAAAACTGGTGACTCTACTTCAACTACAGCAGCTGTAGCTGATGATGAAGCCGAGAAGCGTCGCAAGGACGTTGAAGAGAACAATGATGGCGTGGTCGAACAAAAGAAGATTGACCACGATATCGATGAGAAGTTTGCAGCTACTAAAGCTGCGATGACTAAATCTACCGTCTCATCTAAGGTTGCTACGAACAAGAAGAGATGAGTAAGCGTATTGGCATATTCTCCGTTCATCAAAGGCAGCAGCCGTTTGCTGTCTTTGGTGATCATATATGGAGGATTTGGATATCATATAACAACGATGTTACATCTGGTACTTATCTAGAACTATATCCTGATGGACAGGTGGACAGAGTAACTGTTAACAACAACGATATAATGGAGGTAGTACGGATATGTTAAAGATAGCTAAGTTTAAATATCGTGGTAAGATTTATACAAGTCTTACTGAACTCGCTGCAGCAATGCTTGCTCATACATTGGAGAAGTCCAATGTTAAATGATCTCATCGCCTTACGTAACAAGAAGACGCCTAAGAATATCTCGAACACTGACGCCCTGATGTTCGACTACAAGTTCTGGACAGAAGCCGAAAGTGTCATCAAGAAGACACGAGAAGCATCTAAGTCTACAATGCTCTCTGCTTCTGATAAGCCTGACAAGCCCGGCATTGTCCTCGCCTCACAGAAATACAAATGCGTCCTCGAACAGTCCTCTCCTATTCGTGCGTTCGATTTGGAAGTCTTCATCATGAGTGTCCTTGATTACTACCCACTTTGCTCCAAGCCGAAGCTGCGTGAACTGGCTACAGCTGCTGTAGTTCCCACCAAGCCACGTAACACATACAAGGTAATGGAGATTACAGATGTCGAGTAGTATATCCGTCAGTGAACCATCGAATGCTGTTGCTGCTGATATGCAGCTTGATGAGGCAAAACGTATCCTCGCCGAGCATGGCTACAGTATCTCACCTAAGCCTATCGAGTGGCATGAGTTCAATATCCTTGTCACCATCAAAGTCCAAAGTCGTGTATATACACAGACTGACTTCCGTCGCTTCGTAGAGGATATCCTCGTTGCTGATGCTCCTCGATTGGCTATTCATAGTGGCAAGGAGATACTTGCTACTCATGCTCCTGTGATTAAGGAGTACAACAAACCAATACCGGAAAAGCCATGACTGATGACCCCTATGAAGACCCTGATGAAGCATCTCCCATTTATACTCATCCTGATATTCGTAGCTCTAAGCATGAGTGGCTATTAGCCCGCCTCCAGAACATTCGTGATCGGCGGCTCGTATCCGCGGTTCTATATGAAAGAGAACGAGTTAGTAAGGTGCATAAGCTTGGCTCAAAGCTACAACTGCAATGGGAGAAGCTGAATGAGAGTAACCGCCTGAAACTTCACAAGATAGACGAGGCCATTGACGCACTTGATCGTGCAGTGGATAAACAAGTCATGATCAGCCATCAACTCGCTCTCGTTGAGGAGGAATGATGGATAAGTTCACTTGGTTTGTCATGGCGTTGACTATCTGTATCAACGCTTACAATACACGCTGCAACTGGTTGCTCTATGATCAACTTCGTCGTGAAGATGATCAACGTGCCAAGATGCGTAAGGAGCATCCTGATGTCTGAAGACAGTGATGAGTTCCAACGTATTGTAATCGCTCGCGAGTTAGTGCGTCGCCCTGAAATCAAATTCTTGGCCGGTGTACTCTACAATCTGACTACAGGTGTTGTAGACAAAAACGAAATCCCGCCGATCTACATCACCATCGCGTACAAACTAATCACACAGAAACACGCAAGGGAATTACTCCTTGCAGCGATAGGAGCAGCCACACCATGAGCATCAACGTTGTCACTGTATTCGGTGAGGAAATCGAGAAAATCTGGCGTAACCAAGTCTCTCGTGAAGCAGTCTTCCAACTTCGTTTAATGGGTGAACAACTCATGACTATGGAGAAGGCTATCAACACTCAACAGAGGATGATTGAAAAGCTTCTTCACTTCTCTGTCCTTGAAGGGAAGGCGTTACAAGAACTGAAGCAACTTCAGAAACGATTTGATGCTGAGTTCGATAAATCTAATATCGAGACGGAGAAGATCGATGACGAAAAACCCAACTGAACAAACTGTCCTTATCGACAGTAGTGAAGTAGCAGCCCACATTCCTGACTACGATGATAACATCCGCTGTCCGGATCATCCTACAGCGAAAGTTGTCTCATCATTTGGTCTTGCTGGTGGTGGCTACGGTCCATACACATACTGCGACATATGTTGCAGGATACTATCTAAGACAAGTGAACCTATGGAAGACAGTTCTACATGAAATTCCGTCTAGCCGATATCAAGTTTGATGACCAAGGTCGTCGCATAGACGAAGACTTCCGTCTTCCATACTATAGTTTCTCAATCATGGAGGCAATTCTCACCTGTCCTAAGTGGGGATTGATAAGATATCGTGACAGAAAGTACTTCAAATCTAACTATCGAGCGCTCGCACTCGAAGCTGGCTCGGCGATGCATGAAGTATTTGGAGCCTTACGTCTTTGGCAACTCAAACGAGTTCAAGGCTTGCCAGATCACTTTAACCATCACGGAACTAGACTGTACGGTAAGAACCGTTTGGACACTTGCTGGTGGGACAAGAGTGATCCACGAGACGAAGCACTCTCCTTTTGTTTTGAAATTCTAAACTCTGGTGAGTACTACGACGATCCAAAGGACCGCATCCGGACGATGGCCCATATGGAAGAAACGACTATTCGGTATGTAGACGAGATGATGAAGGTTATGGATCGTAACTCTATCTGGATTGCTGACCCCAAAGACCCTACAGCACCTGTAGGTATAGAGTACACATTTGATATGGTGGTAGATAATGCGATCCGATACATCGGAACTATTGATGGTATCACTATCCATACTCCTCGCGGCGTTACCAGAAACGAGGAGAACAAGACCGCTAGCCGTCTTGATGAGGCATGGCGTGAAAGTTACAGAGTTAAGTTCCAGCCTACTGGATACACAATCGCGTCTCGTCTACTTACAGGCGAAGAGATCATCGAGAACAAAATCATAGGCATCAAGGTAAAACAGACAAGAAGTAGTGAAGACTTCCTAATGTTTGTGGAGCACAGAGATGTCGATACGTGGTCAGACTTTTATAACACACTTCTTTATACGCATAAGCTTGCTCTTGAGTATGCTGGTAATAACCTCAATGCTCCTATGTTTACTCACTCTTGTAATCGATACTTCCGACCATGTGGGTTCATTGACTTATGCTGCGCATCACAAGACGATCAGCAAACTATGTATGATGCAATGGAGAGAACTCAATTGTCACCTAGTGAGAGAGCAATACTAGGTACACAGGAGGATGATGATGTTACATAAGACACACCGCTACACACATACAGTTAAGTTTGATCAAGACAAAATAGATCGTCTTGCTCACATTGAGGAAATCTATCAAAACACGAATGGTTGGACAAAGCAGCTATTCAATCTCTATGAAGAACGCAAGCAGTTGCAAATGCTCTGCAAGCGTATGAGGCCAGAAAAGTCATGACTGAAATCGTCATCGAACAACCGGATGAAGTAATCAGCCGATCGACTGGCCTCCTTTGGGGAATGCCCGGTTGTGGGAAGACAACTTTTCTCTCTTCCCTGCCACCACCTATCCTCTATGTCATGATAGACCCTGATGGTAAGGACTCCATTCCCTCTGACACGGATTACACGCTTCTTGACCTGTCCATGCAAGATGACGATGTAACAGTCCGCTATTGTAAAGACAAACTGCCTACCCTAATCAAACGCCTCGATTGGACTACAGGTTCTGTAGCGTTCGATAGCTTAACCATCTTCTCGAACCGTGCTCTCAATTATGCTGTGCAGCAGAAAGTTGGTGCTGGTAAGAAGGGCTTCGAACCAACCATCGAAGAACCCGGCCAAACCGCCTATGGTGCCCGTCGTCAATACATCACTCATACTGTCAGCAATGTCCTTCGTGCGACTGCACAGAAGGGTTACAACTGTTGGTTCACTACCCATCAAGGTGATGCAGAGATGGACGAGAAGGGCAACATCATTCGTTACACAATGATGCTCGGTGGCAAGGCTACCAACGATGCTGCTATACAAATATCCGAATGCTGGTGGATGCGTGAGTATGATGGCAAACGTTCCATCGCTGTTCGCAATTGCCGCAATAGAGAACCGATGAAGACGCGTATGTTTGATGCGTCTAAGTCGCCAGAGTTCGAACTCAAGTTCAATCCATCGCTTGGGTTCGATCAGCCACATAGCATTGCAACGTGGCACAAACAGTGGTTAGATGGAGGAAGAAAGAAAATGCCACTGCCTACGTAGGAAGTAGTAACAAATAGGAGAATACTATGGCAAAGAATGCAATTAAAGCAGACTTGGAACAGACAGAACTGGAAGAGAACCGAAAGCTCTCTGCTGGCGCTGGTAAGGAACGATCCGGTATCCTCGAACTCGATATGAACCTTGAGGATTACGAAGACTTCGAACCACTGCCTGACGCCTTCTATCCCGGCACAGTTACACTCGCTGAGATGCGTACGTCTGCAAAGGGTAACGATTATTATTACGTTACCTTCCAAGTGCATCCTGATGACTTTCCTCCGGATTACTCTATCGACAACGCTCCGGAAGGTATCAACCTTGTCTACGCTCGTGTCCAGAAGCCGACGCCTAGAAACCGTCGTTCTATCACTGGCGTCAAGAACTTCCTTCGTGCCCTTGGCATGTCGCTGAAGTCATCTGTCATCAACCCCGGTGAGTGGGAAGGCCATCGTGCTAACCTTCTCCTCGGCCACCAAGACTGGAATGGCATCGATATCAATACCATCGATGGCATCGAGGCTTTGGACTAACTACAACACCTGTAGCTGGTGGCGCAAATGTCACCAGCTACTTTTAGGAGGATCACTTGAACTACTCTGAAGAACAACATGAAGCTATCGACTTAGGCACCGATAAGTCCAAACGCCTAGTCGGTATTACCGGTCCGGCCGGTACAGGCAAAACAACTATAATCGGGGAGATGATCCACAGTGGTGAGTTCAACATGCCTGCTCTCGTGGCCCCCACTGGAAGGGCTGCCAAGAGAATACAAGAAGCGACTGGTATCCCTGCTAAGACAATCCACCGCTTCATGCGCTATTCGATGCCAGCCGATGACGAAGAGGCAGGCTTCCCCTCCTATGATAAACAAAACCGATTTCCACATGACGCGATCTTCGTTGACGAGTCCTCTATGGTATCTGAAGAACTGTATCGTGCCCTTGTAGATGCTATGCCGCCTCGTGCATGTATCCGCTTCATTGGTGATGCCAATCAGCTACCGCCTGTTGAAAGCATCAGTCCTTTCGTCAAACTATTAGAGAAGTGGCCATCTATTCGCCTTACCAAGAACTTCCGAAGTGGAGATGGCATTGTCACAGCAGCTAATCAGATCATCGCTAATCGCGTACCTGAGCCGAACGAGAAGTTCCGTATGCTTAATCCGGGCAACGGGAACATCTTACCTGCGCTTGATGAGTTCGTCGACGACACATTTCGTGGTCTCAACGGACAAGTCATCACCCCAACAAGAGTGGGCAAATACGGAACGCAACAGCTCAATAATTACTTCCAGCAACGACTCAACCCCTCTGGCCCCCGTATAGCTATCCGTGTCAACGATGAGGAGATACGCAAGTTCCGTGAGGGTGACAAGATCATCCAAACGAAGAATGACTACAAACTGAATGTCTTCAATGGTGAGATAGGTTGGGTAGTCGCAATCGAAGATGATGATATAATCATCAGTATTGATGATCGTGACATTCGCCTCCCACCACACATGGAAAGCTATGATCCATACACCAACAAGACTATCGGTCACTATGACCCCCGCCGTAACCTCGACCTTGCCTATGCTGTTACGACACATAAGGCTCAGGGGAGTGAATTTGATCGTGTTGTCATCCTCATTCAACGAAGCTACGTGCTCAACCGCGCAAACTTTTACACGGCTGTCACCAGAGCCAAGGAGCAATGCACAGTAATCTGTGGACCGGGAGCGCTGCATCAGGCATTAAAGAAATGAGTAGAGAAATGATATACCTTGCTTCACCTTACTCTCACCCCGATCGTAACCTTGTCAATGAACGTGTTGGCATTACTCGTCAGTGTTGTGCTGCACTTATCAATAAGAAGTTCTGTGTCTGGTCGCCGATATTGATGACTCACGGTATTGCCTATGGCTTACCAACCGATGCTAAGTTCTGGATGGAGTATAACTTCGATTTCATCCGTCGGTGTGAGTATATCTTTGTCCTCAAAATCCCCGGATGGGATACAAGTGTTGGAGTTGCAGAAGAAATCGCTGTAGCTAAATCACTGTTCATCCCTGTTCGCTTCGTTGACGCTTTTGGAGATTTCATAGAATGAGAGCGCATCCTGTTAGAGACGTACAAATCATCTTCACTGTCGAACTCTCCGATAAGAAGTTCTACAGTCAAGTATCTATCCCTCTTGAGTCATCAGATGAGGATAAACATGAAGCTGTTACTAACTGGCTACAGATGATGGAGATGGGTTTGAAGTGGAACCTATCTGAAATGAGGGCCACCTTCAAGGAGAAGGATGATGGCTGACTTCTGTAAGAAGTGCTCAATAAAGACTTTTGGTAAAGACTATGGTGACTTTGCTAATATCGTGTCACCAGAGGAAGAGGCTAGGGGTCTTGTAGTAACTGTCCTATGTGAAGGCTGTGGCCCAATTGATGTCAATCACAGGGGCGAATGTGTCTCACCTGATTGTGAGGAGTGCAAACGTGCTTGACGGTTTATATCGTGTCCGCACACCGTATCTATGTGCAGGGTTTGTAGTCAAGAATGGTCGTGTTGTCTACTGTGCACCAGTACTTCGCAATCGTCTCCCATACTGGAAGACAGTCGCTCAACGAATGGATAAGAATGATGACCCGTATACGTATCTTGCAGCTAGCAAAGAAACTAATCACTGAACACTACCTGCCTTTGAGCCACCACCGTCTAGCTACAACTGCTGTAGGTGAAAACGTTGCCTACTGCCACCCCGATGCAGTCAACTTCTCACTAGTTGGTGCAATTGAACGTGCCATCTATAATAGTACGGGTGATGACTACAATCTCCGCGGTGATTTATACGAAGCTTCAATCGGTCCTCTTATCACCCGCCTTGGTGGTCGGGGTCCAACCCGAGTATTCCTAGAAATAGCACCTGAGAAAGCTATTCATCATCTACTCGATGAACAACTGAAGGAGTGGCTACAATGAAAGCATACTTTGGTAATACAGCTACTGTCGTAGAAGT
>Ga0193699_10000070_pt1 | contig 48289 bp, 44 predicted proteins | sample L3c2metaG_FD_160095 | JGI IMG/M metagenome (GOLD analysis project Ga0193699, IMG submission 160095) | Soil microbial communities from a riparian zone of the East river system, Colorado, United States - L3c2 | ecosystem: Environmental > Terrestrial > Soil > Riparian zone | place: USA: East...
TATATTATAATTTTTTTGTATAAATTGATATTCATTTAAACTTAAATCAAATAAAATATATAATATTAAAGATACTATAAAATTTATAATAAATGATATTAACACTATTTTTTTTTTTTTTAATTTAGATATTCTATTTTTTATACTCAACAATATACCGGTTAAAGTAGGAATTACTATTAATAAATGCAATAACATTATATAAAAAAAAATTTTTTATTTCATTTTATTTTTTACCCAATTTAAAATATTATTTATATATATATATAATTATTTAATTTCTCTTTTTAGATTATTTTTCATTAAGTCTTTTTTTTTTACTTATTATATTCTTTTATTTTTTATATAAACCTTTAAAAATATTAAAAATATATTAGAACTTTAATATAAAATAATTATTTAAATAATTATTTTATATTAATATTTATTTAAATATTGATAAATATAGTACAAATATTATAACTAAAATTATATACAAAGCATAATCTGTAACAAAACTTAAATTTAATTTTTTACCTAAAATTTTACTAAAATTTACAAATAATTTTTCTAAACCATAAGGTCCAATTAATTCTATACAACCTTTATCTAATAATTTTATTGTCAATCCTCCTATATTTAAAATAAAACTTGTTATATATCTATTATAAAACAATTCTATAAAAAATCTTTGATTAAAAAACCCAAAAACATTATAACCTATTATAGATAATTTAAACTGAATTAAACGTTTAACTTTTAATTCTGAAATATATAATCCTAAAAAACTAAAAAAAATTGTACAAATAAAAGGAAGTAATTTTGCAATAGTTAATAAAGAAAATTCTGTATTTATAGAAATTTCATGATTAGGATGAATAAATATACTATTATCTGAAAAAAAATTTGTACCTAATCCTATAAAAATATCTTTAGTAATATATCCGAAAAATATAGAAAATAAAGATAATATTATTAAAGGTAATGTCATATAGAATTTTGTATCTTCAGCTGTAAATTTAGCATATAAAGATTTTATATTAAAATCTTCACGTTTACTTTGAAAATAAAAATAATTATAATTATAATTATCATAATAAATTAAAGAACCATTAGGTTTATTTAAAAATATTAAATATAAAACTTTTATAGAATATAAAGATGTGAATATTGCACCAATTAACGCTATAATATATATTGTCCTACTACTAAAAGAATATTGTCCTAACGCTGATTCTAATATAAAATCTTTACTATAAAACCCTGTCATAAAAGGAAAGGCCATTAAACTTAAACTACCAATTAACATAACAGAATAAGTTAAAGGTAATAAATATCTTAAACCACCATATTTTCTAAAATCTTGGTTATCACCTACTGAATGTATTATAGCTCCAGCACCTAAAAAAAGTAATCCTTTATAAAATGCATGATTTATTAAATGAAATAAAGCAAGATTATAAGAAGAAAGACCCACGGCTATAACCATCATACCTAACTGCTATTATACTACTTACTTTAGTATAAATGGACCATTTCTTTATTAATCTTGGTATTTTTCTCATTTATCTTTAAATTTAACTCATTTATTAAAATTTTGTATATCTAAACTTTTTCTATGTATTATTAATAAATAAAAATCCTTTATTAAATTAACTCTTTTCAATTTTTGTGTTTTTAAAGGATAATTAATAAAATAATTTTCTATTAAATTAAATAATTCAGCTTTTCTATAAATAATATATTTAAATGCTTCCATTTTGGGACTGAATATATCCACTCTACCTCCATATATTGATATTAATGGTTCTAACAAATATTTATTTTTTTGAGATAAACTTATAAATATTTGTCCAGATGCTTCATTATAATAAATAGATCCATCACTATCAATAAATCCACTTAATCATCCATTATTAAAAGTTAATGCTACAGGATATTTTAATTCTATATCGTATTTTACACATAGTTTATTAATTTGTAATAATCTTACCGGATTTCTTATTAATCCGTTAATATCATTAATTAATGATATTAAACCTTTTTTGTGTCTTAACTTATATCTTACGGCATTCGCATTTGAAATAAGTTTTATGGTTCCACCATATTTTTGTTTTATTTCATTTAATGCTTTTACATCTCTAGCATCCATAGTAATTTCACAACTACTATACCCTTTTTTGGTTAATAAAAAATAACCGTCTCCGTCTATTAATCCAGCTAATCATTCATTAAAAGGTAAATTATTATATTTATTGTTATTATCTGGTTTATTAACTAATATAGTTGGTTTAATACTAGTATGAATAGATTTAATGCCTATGATATTACAATATATATTACTAATTGTTGAATATATTATATTATATATACTTATATATATTAATAAATATTTATATTTATTTAAAATAAATAATTTTTTTATTAAATTAATAATTATTAATTTAATAAAGATTAATATCAAACATATGGCCTCTGAGATTCCTACTAACTTGCTTATAATTATAATCTTTCACCTTACTGACAAATTTATATTTAATAAAATATAATTGTACAATCAATTAATGAGAGATGAATTAAAAAGATTATAACTAATATGATTATTTAATTTATAATCATGAGCTTTGGTTATCTGCGAATTAATCATATTAATAAAATAATAAAATTTATTAATTTTGATCTCTACGCATATAGTTTGATGCCTGAATGTAATTAAATGAGTATTACATTCTTGAGCCAATTGACTCATAGTTGAATATGCTATAACTTTTTTAATATCTTGTTGAAATAACCCTATTAAAGAACTAAAAATAGTTGTAATTGAACCTAATCATAAGCATATTAATAATATAGTAGAACTATATTCTATTAATGGAGAAGAACGTATTAATAAATAAACACCTGCTGTAACCATTGTTGCAGCGTGAATTAAGGCTGATACGGGAGTAGGCGAAAATGTTGATTCTTAATATACATTATTAAGAATACGCAGTTAATTACTTAACTGATCGGACTATATCTTCATTTAGATTAATAAATGACTTATTCGTTATAATTTGATTTATTTATATTACTTTTATATTTAATAATTAATAATAAACTTTCAGGATCAATATGCTTTTTATTAATAACAATGTTATATATTTTTTTTCAATTAAAATATACAATATGTTTTTTAGTTCTTAAAGAATAAAAACAAAAATATTGTATTATACGAAATAATTTAGTAGTATTAACTGTTACATTATACCCATCATAACTTTTTAAATAATGTTTTTTACCATCTAATATATTGGCTAAATAATCCATATTTTCAATATTACCTTTTTGAGATAAAATATATCTTAATCTAACTAATTTAGCAGTATTTGATTTATTTTCATATACAGAACAAGAAAAACATCCCTCAGCATCCGTAAATCCTGATAATCAAGCATCATTTAAACTAGGTTTGAATTCTTTATCTAAATATAATATATTTTCTTTATATTTTAAATTAAAAGCTTTTAATCATAATTTAAATTGTTCTTTTCTACTGTAAAAAAAAATATTACCGTTAAATATAAAAATAAGTTTTAATATATTATTTTTATCTCGTACTCTATAACAGTGAGTATTTTTACTAAAATCTTGTATTCTTACAACACCAAAGCCTAACTCTTTTTTTATCATAAATAAAATTTGAGCATCTTTACTTGATTGTGTAATTCTAAATTCTAAATACCCATCTTTATTTATAATAAAAGATCCATCTCCTTCTACAAATCCTATAAATCATAACTTAAATTTATCATTTTTAAATCTAAATGCTTCACATGTAGTCTCTGAGAAACTTCTACTCGAATTTTCTGCAGATTGTCCCTCATCTTGAATTTTTCCGAATAGACTAAATCTAAGTGGACCAAGACTTGAAGCGGGATGTTCCCGCATATAGTAAAGTTTAAGGAAAGCCCTGCTTAATAAACCTTCCATTGCCATAGGTAATCATATATGTAAACCTATTTGAGAACTTTTAGCCATAGCACCTATTAAAAGACATATTCCTATAATTGTAACTATATTTTCATTTATATAAGGAGATAATGAAAATACTGTAGCATAATCTAAATTCCCAATAGATCATAAAATTATAAACATACCTATAGTTAAGAAACAATCCCCTACTCTATTTGTTAAAAATGCAGAAATAGAGCTTTGATTTGCTGCTATTCTTGTAAATCAAAAATTTACTAATAAATATGAACAAATACCTACCAAATTTTAAAAATAGAATTTATTTATATATTTATATATATAAATAATGCTAATTACTATTTTCCTGTATTTTAAGACCAAAAAAGGATTTACTTAAAACCTTAGTGTAAAACTATACAAAAATTTTGACTATACATTAAGCAACATTTCAGTCACCCACTTTTGATCTAGTCGATCGCGATAAGAAACATTACCGACGGTCTGCAAAATAGCATATTTCATTTAACCGTTTTCAAAAGTGTAGCTAAAAATTTTTTTTTATGTTTATTTTATGTTTCTATTAATTAAACATTAAATTTTTAACTATGATAAAATTATAAATTCAATTTATAATACATAGAAGGTATTATAAATGGTTTTACAATACTTACAAAATTTTTAAAACTATTTTTTTTTATATATAAAACATATCCTTTATTTTTACCTGATGATTGAACTGTTACATCTAAATTATATTTATTTTTAAAAATTTTAGATAAAGATACACATTCACTATAATTAAAATTATTTGTAGATATTCTAACTGTATTATGTATTTTACTTCCATCATCCATAAATCATATAGCTAAAGCTAAAGGGGATAGATAATTTTCCAAATCTAAAGGTATAATCTTTACAAATTTATTATTTATGTTTTTATAAAACATATCATGCAATCAATTAAAACTTGTAAAAGTATAACTTGATATTCTATAATGAAAAAATATATTACTATTTTCTTTAATTCTAATTTTCAATTTAGGTATATTAGCTGTACAATACCCTTTTTCTGAAAAAAATTTATGAAATCACATAATATATTCTACATTTCTATTACACTGCTCAAAAATAATTCTAGTTCCTATACCTTTTATTCTCCTTTCTAAGTGACTATCCCCTAATAAAGATCCAATTATAACAGATATAACATCTTCATTGTGAGGACCTATTCTTAAATTAGATTTTAACTTTAAACTATAAATATTTTTTAAAGTTGCAAATTTGTATTTTATATATATATAATAATTGTTAAATTTTATTCATATTTTATTATAATTATATCATTTAAGGCATAAATTTATACCTTCTCATCCTACAAACATTAACAGATAGTTATTAGCTGTAACTAATATTATCATCATAAATGTAAACAAACTTAAATAACTAAAAAATCTTTGATTATGGGGATCTCCACTCATATACTCTATAGAATATATATGTACTAAAGTACTAATTATTAATACAGGGATTAACATTGATACTGTTAAACTATCAAATTGAAAAGATCATCCTATATCAAATCATTCACATTCTAATCATCTAAATAAATATATTGAAACAGGTATATTATTTAATCCTACTTCTATAAATAAAATTATAGATAATAATGTTGTTATTAGTATACTAAAACTTGTTATTTTTTGTGCTCCTTTAGTACCTATAGATATACCAAAAATTCCTGCTGCAATTGAACCTAATAAAGGTAATAAAATAATAATTAAATACATTATTTGTAATCTATAGTGATATTACCTCTTAATCTATAAAATGCTACAATAATAGCTAGACCTATCGCAGATTCTGCCCCCGCTATAACTATAATATATATTCCATATGTTTGACCTATTATATCATCAATATTAAAAGAATTTATTAATATTAAAAATGTAATAGCTAAAAGCATTACTTCTAAAGATATTAACATTAATATTATGTTTTTTCTATTAAATATAAACCCCAAAATTCCTATAACAAAAATTATTAAAGTTAAACTCATTAAAAAAAAAAATAATAAATAATTATATATTAAGAACAAAAAATTATTTTATTTATTTATTAATTCATGTTATATATTGACGTGCTAAAAATAAACGTAGTATATTAGGTAAAATATATTTAGAAAATATATATAAAGATGTTACAAATACTATAAACCCAAATATTGTAGTATTTACATAAGAAAAAGGATTTAATTGAGGCATCATTTTATTTTTTTTATATTTTTTTACAAAAAACTAACCATATTTAATACAATATTAAGTTGTGGATACTACATGTAAATCTTATTAGTAATATAAAAAAAAAAAATAAAATATTATAATAAAGCTATATTTATTACTAATAAGTTTAAACTATATAAAATACAAGGTATAAATACTATAAATCCAAATAATATAGGTAATAATATAGTTCAGCAAAAGGACATTAATTGATCAAAACGTATTCTAGGAAAAGATGCTCTAACTCAGATAAAAATAAAAACTAATACAGAACTTTTTATACCTAAATTTAACCCGTATAATAAACCTTCATTAAGAGGATTGTCCATAATTTTAATAATATTATACTCTAAAAAAAAATAGATATTAATTAATTTTTCTAATGAATCTATAATATCTTGTATAGAATACAAATATCCTCCAAAAAAAAAAATACTAGTTAAGATACACATTAATAATATACTACCATATTCCGCTAAAAAGAAAAATACAAATATAACAGCTGCATGTTCCGTCATAAACCCACTAACTAATTCAGATTCTGCTTCAGCTAAATCAAATGGAGCTCTATTTGTTTCAGCTATTGCTCCAATAAAAAAAATTAAAAATATAGGAAATAAAGGTAAGATGTATCAAATTGATTTTTGAGACTCTATACATACCGTTATATTTAAATTTCCTACTAATATTATTATTAGTAATATAGAAGAACTTAATACTAATTCATAACTTATTAATTGAGCTGTACTTCTTAAAGAACCTAAAAAAGCATATTTACTATTAGCACTTCAACCTGCTAATAATATACCATAAGTTGCTAATGAAGAGATAGCTAAAAAATATAATATACCTAAATCCATATCATTTAGAGCTAATCCTGCACTATATGGTATTATAGCATAGTTTAATAATGAAAATATTAATGTAATTATCGGTCCTAAAAAAAATAATATTATATTCGCTTGAGTTGGAGATACATATTCTTTTAATAATAATTTTAAAGCATCTGCAAATGCTTGTAATAAACCATAATATCCAACAATATTAGGCCCTAATCTTCTTTGCATACTACCCATTGTTTTTCTTTCTGCCACGGTAAAATAAGCTATAGCTATTAAAACTGGAATTAATACTATAATCACTTCTATTAAAGATTTTACCGATAACATTATATTTTTTTTTTGTTTTGTTTAGTGTATATATATATATATATATATAATTTTTAAGCTACATATAATAATAAAAATCCCATCATTAATGCAAATAATCCTATAGCTTCAGTTAATGCAAATCCCAATATAGCATAAGTAAATAATTGATCTTTTAAGTTAGGATTTCTTGAAACACCTATAATTAAACTACCAAAAACTATTCCTATACCTACTCCTGCACCAATTAATCCTGTTGTAGCTAAACCTGTTCCTATTATTTTTCCTACTTGTAACATATTTTTATTTAATAATTAAAAATTAATTATTAACAAAAATATACGATAAAAATTAATTTATATTTTTTATATTTATATATATACAATATATAAAGTGTAAATATTATTTTAAAAATATTTATTTATTTATTTCTATTATTACGTATTTCATTTAATTTATCTATACTGTTTAATATATTAGATCTAACTTCATCCTGTTTAATAGTAGTAAAAGATTTATTAATTTTAATCTGTTCTCTTCAATTTTCTGCTTCTTCTTTATTTATAACTCCATTTTTTTCAAATGAATCTACAACTTGATCTTCTTCATTAAATGAACTTATTTATTTACTTAATTACATGTAATTATTTTCTTAAGATCTCATTTATTTAAGTTCTTTATTTATATCTGAAGACTCAGCAAATATAAAATCTGCAATTTTTGGTAAAAATATTGGCTCAAGTCCTTTTGTTTTTCTAAGCTCATCAATGCTAGTTAAACCTCCAAATATAAGCCCAAATGGTGCAATTCCATCGCAAATACCTTTACTACATAAAAATATCTTTGTTACAACTGTAGCAAATTTATCAAATGGAGAATTATATACATTTAATTCTCCACTTTTTAATATTTTTATCATATGTTTAATTCTAAAATAATTTAAAATCATATGATAAATAAAAAATAAAAGATTAAAAATTAAACAAACTCATAAACCTACTACATATCCTTTACCTAAATATTCGAATGAATGTGTTAAGATTAACAAAACACTAATACCACCTAAAACTCTAAAAATCCTAATAAATGGATTATTATGAAATTTTAGTATTTTATCTGGCAAAGTAGGAGTATTTAATCCATGTTTAATACCTATTCAAATTCTTTGAGGTATTGTTTTTTTTTGTTGAAAGTACTATATAAACGAATATTTCTATTCATATTAGAATTGCTATTATTTATTAATTTACTATTATTACCTTTAAAATCATTAAAAAAATTAAATATATTTATATATGTAGTTTCTAATAAGCTTAATGTAGGTATTATAAAAATAAAAAATAAAAAATAAAAAAAAGTAATAATTTGACTTATTACTATATATGGAGATTCAACATGTTTACCTCCCATTTTCATTAATAATAGAAATATTACAACAAAAATTCAAAAACTATGTTTAGTTAAAGATTTAAATTGTGAACTTCTAGTTCTACTTAAATCTGTTATACATAATACTAATATTATTAATATTGCACTAAACATTGCAATAACACCTAATAATTTATTAGAAATAGATCTTAATATAGCATAAAAAGGTAAAAGATCAATAATTCATTAAGGATACTTTATAAACCTAATTTATATAACATTTAATCTACAAAATAAGGTTTAACTAAATTTATTAGATCAACCATAGATTCTTTAAAAATATAAATACGAGGTTTTTTATCTCTATTAAAATGTATAGAACATTTTAATTTAAATTTATCTTGTAACGTAAACATCAACTTATCTACATCTTGATTATTAAAAGCATATACACTAATATGTAAACCATCACCCTGTTTACTCCAATCGTCCATTATTAAGAAAGCTAATCCTATAGGAGTTAATAATACATAAATATTATCAGGTACAACTTTTATATTATAAGAGTAAAATAAGTTTATGAATACATTAAAACAAGGTAATTACATAGTAGTAAAAGATCTAGCTTTATATATTTTATTAGTTCTTTTATTTTTTTATTGTTCTATTTTGTAAAATATAGTCACTACTACAAAAAATACGAAAAAAATTAAAAACATATTCAAAATATATTTTATGTTTTACTGATGTTTGAACATAAACTAATCTACTATTACCTGTATATGATCTTTGTACTATGTAAGCATCGCCTAGTAATATACCTACTAATATATTTTTAATTTTACCAGGTAAAATTATTAATTTTCTTTCGGATGAAGATAATCTTTTAACACCTTTTGTAAAATTTTTATTTATTAATAAGACATTACTATATAAATATTAAATAAATCTATTTCTAGATTTTTCGGACTATATCTTCATATAAATGTTCCACGTATAGTCTCTGAGGATCCTATTAAGATAATTACTTATTAGTTTCCTGCTGATTGTCCATTATAATATATTAAAAATTTTTACTATAATTTTCAGGAGTTTCCAGCATATAGTGGAATTAAGTGACATCTTTTTATCACTCTGGTACAATTGCAGCTGGAGTTTGCATAGGGTTAGCCATTATATAATTATCACTATCTCCTAATAAATTTGGCATAAAAAAGACTAATAAACTTAAAAAGAATATATAAATAAATATAGTTATTAAATCTTTAAAAATATAATATGGAGAAAAAGTAATTCTATCATGAGTACCACCACAACCTAAAGGATTGCTAGATCCTGCTGTATAATGTAAAGCTATTAAATGCATTAAAACCATAGCAGCTAATATAAACGGTAATAAATAATGTAAAGCAAAAAATCTATTTAAAGTTGCATTATTAACACTAAATCCCCCTCAAATGACATTAAAATATGTAATGTATAATATTTAATTATACTTATCATCTTTAAAGATGTATTTAGACTATATCTTAAATCTAATAAAAATATTAAATTTTGGGGGTATCGTGTTGAGCTTATTGTTGGTATAACTCACTCATTAGTCGTTGAACGTTTATAATTATTAAATATATACCAAATTATACTTCGCTACAAATAATTTAATAAATCGGGAGACAATTTATTAAATGTCCTTGTAATTTTCCCCATTTGCCACTAAAAGATAATATGATACTGACATATTAATTTTAAGGAGCCCATTATAATTATTAATATATTTTATTAATTTTTCTATATATTAGGATAATTCAATTTATTATAACGCGAACTATCCTGTAAATTATTTAATCATTTTAAATATTGAATATATTTTAATCCTATTAAAGGATGTAAACCAGAAAAAGAAAAGAAATCTATTACTTTTTGTACATCAGATTTAGAACTAACACTAAACTGATTATAATCTTTAGTTATCCCAATTTTTATTTCTGTATTAAAAATTAACTTAAAAGCTTCAAACAAATTAATATGTATTCTTTGTTTTAATTGAAAACAACCATCTTTGTTATTTTTAATTAAAAAAGAACCTTCGGAACATGTGAATCCAACAATTCAATTTTTAAAAAAATGTAAAGAAGTATAAGATACAGCTGGTTTGTCAAAAATACAAGGTATATCTTTTATATTAGGTATATTATTATATAATTTAATATCATTTTCTAAAATAAACATACATAAATTAAATTGATCGATTCTTGTATTAGTTAAAAAAAATATTTTTTTTCATAAAAGTAAAGGAAAAAATACTTCCTGTAAATCTGTTTTATTAATAACTAGTTTACATGTTGGGCTTTTTAAATCCTTATACACATTTATTTTTCCTATTTTTAATACAGAATTAATATATTCTAAAGTAGAAATATCTTTTAAATGAAGAGATATAACTAATTTTATAGATATAAATCCTTTAGTAGTCTTAGTTATTTGAATATAACCGTCTCCATCAATTAATCCTACGAAAAAACTTATAAAGCTTGATGGTATTAAAGTATATTCTTTTTTATTCAATCTTAAAGTTTTTTGGTTTTTTTTTAAAGCATTTTTATGTATAATACCTATAGTAGGTAAAAAAATATCCTTTTCCTTTTTTAATGCAAATAATATAAATATATATATAAATAAAAATATAATAATAATAATTTTTATTGACTCAACAATATCTTGTCCAATTCAAGGTATAGCACTTATTAAATTAGTTATAACTGTTGCCAAATCTTTAATTTACTAATTCTACTATACTTTAATATTAAAGTATATATTAATGTTTAAAATAAGTAAACCATGTACATTATACATATTAAAAAAAAATAAATATTTGCAATATAGCAGTATAATGCCTTATGCATTAAAAATCATGAAAGATTTCGACTATACATTAAGCAACATTTCAGTCACCCACCGATGAACTAGTCTGTAGCGATATTTTACTATACCGACGGTCTTAATACTAAACAAATATTTTTAACCGTAAGCATCAGCATTGCTATTTTATTATTCTAATAAATTATGAGTAAACATTTTCTTTATTTTCAATAAAATAACTATATATAATTTAATAATCTTATTTAGATTAAAATATTTTGTATTTCATTTCAGGTATTATATAAGGAGATACTATTTCACGCAGAATTATCATACTTTCTTTTCATACATATATAATATATTGATCCTTATGACCAGCAGATTGTACAGATGATTTTATTTTAAAATTATCATAAAGTACTTTTACTAAAAGATTACATTCTTCATAAGTAAAACTATTTGTACTAAATTTTAATCCTTTACTTACTTTTCCACCATCATCCATAATTCATATAGCTAAAGCCAAAGGTGTAAGATACTTACCTATATTTTTAGGTACACATTTATTATTATTAAGATATCACTCATCCTTTATAAAATTTAAACTAGTATAAGTTCAAGTATGAAATCTTATAATTTTACGTATTTTACCCTTAACACCTAATCTTGTTTTAACTAAAGGTAAAATATTATTACAATATCCACTCTTATTTAATAAATTATGTAAATAACATATATATTTTAAATGAGTGTCTTCTTGATAAAAAGATATTCTAGTACCACACACTCTTTTTTCAGCATGAGCATCTCCTAAAAGAGAACCATAAATAATAGATAAAATATCTATATTATGAGGACCTACTCTATAAATACCTTTTATTTTTTTAGAAAAATTTTTTTCTTTAAGATTAATAATAACAATAAAAACAAAAAAAATTGAAATTAAATTATACAATCTATTTATTAAATTATACATTTGAGGCATTATTATACCTCATAAAGACATTTGACCATAAGGCAATACATACAAATCTACTTAAAAAATAATAAGCTAAAATAACTTTAAATTTGTTTATTTTATTAATTAATATCTTATTAATACTAATTAAAGATTTCGACTGTGCATTAAGCAACATTCCAGTTACCCATTAGTGACCCAGTCTGTCGCGATTATCTATGTAACCGACGATCTGGAGTTTTAATAAACTATTTGATCGTTTTCACTAACATCACCAAAGAAACATAAATATTTCTATTTCTTCAACGATCCTGTCGGATCGTTCCACTTTTTTTCCAAGGTATATTAACCAAGATTTCTTCTAAGAAATTATTTTTTCATAGAAATTGCATAGAAAATTAAACTCGTGGGATTATAATATAAATTTAATTTATTTGTGAATTTTATTTTAATTTGATAAAAAAACGTCTTTTTAACATCTTATTTTCTGTGTTTAAAGCTCTTTTAACGGTTTTATAACTACAATTTATACTTTTTGCTGCTTCTATTATACTAGAATATTACCCGTATACCGTATAATTTAAATTATATAATATTCTAGGTCTAGATTTTTTATTTAAATTTAATCACCCTTATTTAGAATAATTAATTTATTTTCTATTTAAAGCTTTTTCTATAATTTTTTCTGTTGTTTCATTTGATAATTTTTTATTTTTATTTATAAACAAAAATTAGCTTTCATTTTAATACGAGTAAATTCAGTATGTTTATATACAAAACTTGAACCTGCTTCAGTTAATATATTATAATTAGGTAATAAAGACTTAAGATAAAAATCTTCCATATATAAGAATTTTTTATTATTTTCTTAAGGAAATAATTCTAATATTAAAAAAGCAAAATTAGATATACCACCTATAACTCTAAAAATTCTAGTAAAAATATGATTATGAAATTTAAAAACTTTAGGTGGTAAACTAGGTACATTTAAACTATGTTTTAATCCTATCATAATTATTTGTATTATTGTTTTATTATCTTTATTATTATTATTATTATTTGTAGAATAATATCTTTTACCTGAATATAATTTTTTTTTTATAATTGGTTTATATTATAATAATTCTTAGATAATTTATGACATCTTATAATCATATTATTTAAAGAAATACAAATATTTATATACAATATTAACATTAAAATAAAATTCACGAATAAATTAAATTTATATCATTTTGGGCTATAATAATAACCCAAGAAACCTGTTCCCATCATTAACACTAAAATTATTGTACCTATAAATCATACTAAGGTTCTAGGTGTTCTATATGATCCATAATACATACCTCTTCCGACATGTAAATAAACTAAAAAGAAAAAAGCTGAAGCAGTATTACTATGTAAATAACGAACTAATCAACCATTATTAACATCACGCATAATATGTTCTATTGAATTAAAAGCTTCTAGTACATTAGGATTATAATGCATAGCTAATGTTACACCTGTTATTATTTGAATAATTAAACATACAGCTAATAAAGAACCAAAATTTCATAAATAACTTAAATTACTAGGCTGTGAAGCATCATATATATAAGAATTTATTAAACTTAACAGGGAATGTCTTTTAAATAATCGCACTTATATAATATTTATATAAGAGAAATTATATATAAATTTAAACAATTTATACTTAAGATATTTATTATTTTATATACTTATAAAAAAAAATTATATAAAAATATTATATATTAATATATCTTATTTATAAATATCTTATAGTAAAACTAAAATAACTATGTAGGAATTGAACCTATTACTATGGATCTGCAATCCCAGTGTAAACCATTTACTTCATAGCTATAATTTATATATATATATATATAAATTAATTAAATAAGAATTTTTATTTTTAATTATTTAATACTTCTTAAAAATTCTCTAAATTCTTTATTATTTACTATAAGTTGTTTATTATCAGATATATTTACACCACCTTTATAATGTTGGTGTAATTGTTTATAATACATTCATAAAATATTTTTATGTTCAGGACTGAAACCAACCAAATCTCTGTCTGTTATAGGTGCACTTAAATTTTCTGTACTTCTATAATTATCTAAACCGTCATTTATAGCTCTACAATTTAGTCTAACATGATGGGTTAAACAATCAAATAAACTCTTAGCTAAAGAGCCTTGAGAACCTACTTTAGATACAGAATTAATATTTCCTCTTGATAATTGCACATGTTCTAACTTTAATTTTTTTTCATAAATTGCTCCAGTTAAACCTTTATGATCATATGGGAGATATCTTCCTAAAGAACTATCAATAAAAAATCCCTTATATGGCCCATATTTTTTATCCTTATCCAACGTTCTTGTATTTGTACTATTATTAAAATCAACTTGAGCTTGTCCTGGTAATGACTCAGCCTTCTGATCAACACTTGTAAATTCAGGTAGTGTTGCACTTGAAGAAGTTCTAGGTATTGTATTCCCAGGTACGGATTTAATACAATGTTGACACGATAAATTTCTATTATCTGTAAACTTTGGTAAATCTACCTTTTCATTTCTTTCTGCACTTTCTGCCACATTACCTATTTCATCTGTAGAACTAAAATGATAACCTCATTCTATTCTACGTTTATAAGCCAAAACTTTATCATAATAATTACCCGGTCCTCTATTTTTTTCTAAATCCTTTAATCAAAATTCTAATTCATCAGTTTGGTTTTTAGTTGGACCTTTTCCCGGTATTTTACTTTTAAATTTTTGTTTATTAAAATCAGGAGTTACATTAGATTGTGATCCCTGTGCTACACTATTTACATTACTAGAACCACCTCTTCCTTCAGTAGAATCTGAACTTGACCCTGAGTCAGATCTTGAACCAGATTCAGAACCAAATCCTGAATCTGAATTAGAATCCATAAAATCTGTTAAAGGTAAATTATCATTAACTTTATTAGATTTTATATAATTTAAATATCCATTCTTACCTTCTAATGGTAGAGTACCTTCTTCACATATATAATATACAATCATAAATATACCCGATATTATACTAGTCATTATACTTACTATGTAAATATTAGTATTAATAATCACTTTATATATTATATTTACCAAATCCCTAAAATTTTCTATTTCTAAATAATAAAAGATACTATATCTTATTACATATAATACAAATCCTGTTAATAATAAAATAAAAAATCTTTTTATTCACTTTTTTCAATCATTAGGCTTAAATGGTCCTTTAGGATTCTTAAGTGTAGCTGCTCTACTACTAGATAAAGTTAATTGTTTATTAATAAAAGATTTATCACTAAAAAGTAATACACTATTAATTCTTATTAATGCATCTTTATTGCATCTTTCAGATAAGAACAAGTTAATATTATAAAAACTTGTGCTTGGATAAAAGCAATACCTAATTCTAGAGCAGAGAATAAGGTAATAAAAGCGAGTGGCAAAGCTCCTGCCAACAGTGAGAAAAAAAGACCACTATTTAATATTTTATATGTAAATCCACTTAATATATTAAGAAGCATATGTCCAGAAAAAATATTAGCTCCTAATCTTAATCCTAATGAAATATTCCGAGCTAAATATGAAATAAATTCAATTAAAACTAATAAAGGTACAATAGGTAAAGGTGTATTACTTGGTACAAATATACTAAAATAACTTAAAGCATGTTTTATAAATCCTATTAAAGTTGCACCTAAAACTATAGTAAAACTCATTCAAAATGTTAATACAAAATGACTAGTTGAAGCAAAGCTGTAAGGAATCATTCCTATTAAATTATTTATTAAAATAAACACAAATAATGTATAAATAAACGGAAAGTAAGATTGACCTTTTTTATAATCTATTTGATTTATAACTGTGTTATTTATAGTAGTGAATAAAGCTTCATAAGCTATAGATCATCTATTACTTATTAATCTATTATTATTAGTAGACATTAGACCTATTAAATTTACAAATAAAGCACCAATAACTAAATATAATCCTATATTTGTTAAAGATAATTTTATATTATTAAAAAAATTTATACATATATCTATATAAAATACTATGTCGAATTGTGAAAGAGGAGATGAATTAAAAAAAATCTTATTTAAATACATTTATAAATTTTATTTTATATAAACTTTATTTTATAAAAAAAATAAAATTATTTTTTTTATTGTTTTTTTTTTAAAGCTATTATTGAATTATTATTAATTTTTTAACTAATAATTATTATATCTAATAAATATATTAAATATACTCTTGTTATGTAAAAATTATTATTATTATTATTATTATTATTATTATTATTATTATTATTATTATTTATATATATATATATATATATATATATATATTTAATTATTTAAAAAATTTAATCAAATTAAAAACTGTTCTAATGTAACAGATTGAATTACAATGGGCATAGAACTATGTAAAATACCACATATTTCTGAACATTGCCCATAAAAAACTCCTAATCTATTTATAAAAATAGACATTTGATTTAATCTTCCAGGATATGCATCACATTTTAAACCTAATGAATTGCAAGAAAATGAATGAATAACATCTCCTGATGTAACAACAAATCTAATATCTGTATATTCAGGTACAATTACTCTATTATCTACTTCTAACATTCTTAATCTACCTTCCTCCAAATCAGATTCAGGTATTATATATGAATCAAATTCTATTACATTATTATCAAAATCTATATAATCAGGATATTGATAACTTCAATATCATTGGTGCAATAAATTAATAAAAAATTTTTTATTAATTTAAAGATCGACTGTACATTAAGCATTAAATTATTTAACACCCACAAGCGACCCAGTCTGTAGCAATAAATATAAAAAAACAAATTATTTACTGACAGTCTTGTATAATTACTTAGATTATAGTCGCAATAATATTTTAACTGTTTTCGCTCATATCGCCAGAAAACCAACAATTGTTGGTTTTTAAAAGAATTCTGTCGAATTCTTAGTAACATATATATATATATATATATGTTACTTGACTATCTTATAAAGGTTGTTGTGGTTAAAAGAACTTTTTATTATATATTAAACTTTAATCTTATAAGCCTATCTTATAATACATAGACTTATGCATATAAGATAAAACTATATTCCTTAAACGATGAACAGATGAATTGACTACATATATACTATGCTTATTTATATCATTTCTATATTGAATAGTGCAATTTAAATCAAAATTTTTTTTTAAAATATTTACTAAAATTTCTACTTGTTTTATTTGAAAGCAATTAGTAGCTATTCTAACACCTGATCCAGTTCATCCTCCATCATCCATAATTCATATAGCTAAAGCTAAAGGAGTTAAATATAGACCTAAGTTATTAGAGACTATTTTCTTGCCATTTTTATAAAACATTTTATAAATTCAAATTAAACTTCTAAAAGTATAGGTATTAAATTCATATCTATAATGCTTTGTACTTATATTATTCTTATATAGAACAACATTAAATATTCTTGGCTTTGAGTTTGAACAATATCCTCTAGAATAAAAAAAATCATATAATCAGAATAAATATTCTTTACGAATAATACTTTGTCTATAACATATTCTTATTCCATCTATGTGTCTTTTATTTGCATAACCATCTCCCAGTAAAGAACCTACTATAACAGACACAACATCTCTATTATGCGGCCCAATCCTGGATAAGGATCTAACTCTAGTGTGGAACATTCTAAAGTTAAATTTATTTGTATAAGAATTAAATAAATATATATTTTTGTTTTTTTGACCTAAATAGGTATCTTTTATTTTATTTAAATTATAAGATTTAGGGCCACCTTTAGAGAAACCCTCTGCTATAATTGTTATAGATGCTTCATTAACTAATCCATTTTCTATTAAATATAATGAAATAAAAGAAGGGAATGCTATAATAATAATAATTATAACAGGTACAATTGTTCAAATTAACTCTATAAAAGAACCATGTGATAAATATTTATGTGATATTGGAGAATTATTAATATTATAACGTATTATTATACATAGTAATATTCAAGCAACTATACCTAATATACCTAACATAAAATACATTACATAATCATGTAACTCCATAATAATTTCCATTAACGGTGTGGCACTATCTTGAAAATATACTCCGAATGGTTTAGGAGCATCAAATTTATATAAGTTACATAAATTTTCTATAAAAATATTCATATAATATTATTTCTAAATTAAAAAATTTTAAACATTTAATTATTTTTATTTCTTAAAAAAAAAAATTATATTCTTATAATTTTTTTCTACTAATACTCTTATTAAACACTTTATAATAATAAAAATTAATCCCAAAAAAATCTCATTTAAATGAAAATATTTAGTTCATATTTTATAACTATTACCAATAAAAAAAATTTTTAAATTATAAAAAAGTATACTTGAAATAATTATACTTATAATAGCTATAATCATAGTTTTTTTAAATTCAGAACTTAATAATTTTTTTTTTATTTTTAATATAAATTTTATTAACATTATTATATATATATATATATTTTTAGCTTTGAAGAGGTAAACTTATAAAAGGATGATTTCTAGGAGGACTGTTTAATCCTCACTCTATACTAGGGTAACTTCTATTTAATATAGATTGTAATAAATCAAAAAAAAACGGTGCAATATATCAAGGATATCTATTAGTAGAAGAATATTCAATTAATTGTGTATACACAATATATAAAAACATTAATGCAGCAACAACACTTATTATAGACCCAAAACTACTAAATAAATTTCAACCTGTAAATGCATCAGCATAATCACTAATTCTTCTAGGCATACCCTGTAAACCTAAGAAATGTTGAGGGAAAAACGTAAGATTACAAAATTTTGAAATAAATCAGAACTTTGATTTATTTACTCAGAAAATTACTTAACTGATAGGACTATGTCTTAATACACAATGCTTATTAATTTTACTGAAGTTTTATTAAAAATTTATATTAATATTATTATATCTTACAATATTTTTAATTCCTTTTAATCACAAAATATAGTTTAAATATTTTTTTCCTTTTAATTTAACTATAGATGGGTTATTAAAAAATTTTATTACATTTTGCAAAGTCTCTATGGATGTTGCAATTATAAAATAATGATTTTTACTATTAGTTTGCAAAGTAACTTCTCTTTTTAAATTTAATCTATTTTTTATTTTATTCAATAATAATTCATTATTATTTTGGCTAATTCTAAATTCAGCTCTAAAATTACTTTGAGTATTATCCGCCTTTTTAATAAAATAAAAACTACCTTCAGCCTCGGTAAAACCAACTAATCAATTATCAAAATAATCTAAATTTAAGTTTAATAATAAATCTTTTATAGATAATTTATACAAATTATATGGAGTATTTAATAATAAATATTTACAAAAATTTTTATCCTCAATTGTAGCACGTTTACTATTTAATACTTTAAGTAAAAAGGTATTTCTAAAATTTAAATAAGAATTCCGCTTTTTTTCTGTTAATAAAGGATATTTATCAAATATTGGTATTATATAATATAATATATGATAAATTTTTTTTATTTTAAAAATAGCCACGTTATTATATATTCTAACTGTACCACAACCTAATAAAGATTTTAATTTATATAATAATTTAATATCTGCAATTTCTAATCCAATACAATATTCATGTCTTCAATTGTTTACATATTTTTTTTCCTTATAAACAGTTAAACAACCATCACCATCAGTAAATCCAATAAATCATTGTATATCTTTTGCGTTCAGTCTCTGAGAAGCTTTTTGAATTAATATGGAATAATCATGTTTACTCTTTATTAAATTCTTTACTTCTACTAATCTAGCTTTTAGATAATTATTTCTTAGTAAAAACAGATTAAATTTAGATATAATCTTGTAAAAAAGGATTTTTACTATAATTAACCTAATAAAAGAATTTATAGCTATTCTTAGTATCAAACAAAATTTAAAAGGGGCTAATCATTTAACCCCTAGAAATAAAACTCAAAATTGCATTTTTGAAAATTTTATATTATAAAATAATCCTAATATTTTTGGAATTCAAAAATATCAAGCACTAAACATTCCAAAAACTGCACCCATACTTAATACATAGTGAAAATGCTAAATATAAACATATTTATGGACTGTATCTTTACCTAAATTATTTACATTAAATATTTTATTACAAAAGGTATCTTATATCATAATGGATTTTGATATTTCACTCAATCTAATACAAAATTAGAATATATTTTATGTTCTAAACTTTCTTTAGTAAAAGTTTTATATTTTCTAATCTCTATAAAAGATTTTATTTTAGTTACTCTATAAAATTTTATATCACAATATAATTTATTTTTCATAAAATAATCATATATAAATAACATATTATTAACATTTTGAAATTTAAATGTAATAGATGAAAAATGTTTAGGATTATTTGATTTTGAGGATTTTTTACGTATAATCACATAAGGTTTAGTATTTAAAATAGTATTATCAAAATTTAATTTTGAAGTAAATTCATTATATTCAAATTCTAAATTACATTCAATTCTATTTCCTGAATAATTAAAAACTATACTACCGTCAGTGTCAATTAAACCTGCATAATAAGGATCATATCTTTCTATATTATAATTCGGTTCTATATAATCTATATTATATATATTACAAACTTCTTTAAACCCTGGTACTTTAAGTCTAATTAACCCATTAATGTTTTTAATAATATAAATCATATCGTCCTTAGTAGAAACAATATAAATAGAATAAGGCCTATTTTTAATAATTTTAACTCTCCCTATTTGTAAAAAATTTTGTATACGTTTTAATATTTTAATATCCCTGTTATGTAATTTAATTCTAATTTGCTTAAGAACTCTTTTTTTATTTATCACTCTAATATCAAAATTTCCATCACCGTCTATAACACCCGCAAATCAATTTCAAAATTTATACTCTTTAGGTAACTGACGTACAGTCTCTGAGAATCCTGTTAAGTTTTCTGCTGATTGTGTGCTCATAAGTTTATAACTTATTATATTATTATTTTTTTGACTATTTAAAAGAATATAATTCTTACGCCCATCTAGTTTATAAAGATAAAATGTATTAATAAATAGTAAATAATATATAAATAACACAGTTTCCAGCATATAGTCAGTTACAAAATAATACTGAGTATTATATATATTATTTTGGCCCAATTGAGCAACTACGTAATAAGTGAATAAAGTATAATTACGTTTAATTATACAACCTCTATTTATATGTTAATATTAAACAATTTATAAGAGGATTGGACTATATCTTTAAAATATTAATTAAAATTAATATTTATACACAACGTCTAGTCTCTACATAATATATATTTTATATATAAAATATATACGTACACGGTATTAACTTATATGCCCGTAGATTTATAAGATTTCATTCAAAAATCAACATAAAAGACTTCACCGTTAGCTCAAGTTAAACTCGAACCGGTATAAAAATACCTTTGAAGTGTGACCGCACAACACCTTATTTATTATTTTAATGTTTATTAATTTATTATTTTAATGTTTATTAATTTATTATTTTAATGTTTATTAATTCATAATATATATTGATTTAGCTTATTTCCTAATAAAGGATATAAACTAAAATGATTCATTAAAAGAGATCTAAAATCTTTACCTCCTATCTGGATTTTATTATAAATAATATATTTACTTTTAAATACATAACAAACTTTTATATGTTCTACTTTAAAATAAGTTAAAATAGCTTTTAAAATATATTTGTCATTATTTTGACCTATAACAAATTGAGATGATTTTATTGTATTATTACTAGATTTAACTAACTTAAAATGACCTTCAGCTTCAATAAACCCAGATAATCAACTAGAAAAATAATTAGGTAGACAAAAATTTTTATTATATAAATCTAACATTTTTTGTTGATTTACATACTTATTATCTCTTAAGATATAAAATTCTTCTTTACTAATGAATTCTAATGATTCAAAAAATCTTTTAGCAAAATTATATTGACATTGTTTTCTTGTAGATAAAAAAGGATATTTTGAAATAACAATAAATACTTTTTTAATATCTGTTCTGCTTGTAGCATATCAAGTTATATAGGTATTATTACGTTCAATTTTTAGTCTTCCTCCCACATTTTTAACTATAAGATCTAACATCTTTATATTACTTTCTAAATTTTTTAAAGAAATAAAGATTCTTACTCGTTTTTTTAAAGAATTTATATAATCTACGGTAATAGTTCCATCTCCTTCAAGTAAACCAACAAAAAATTGTTCAATATAATTATTATTATTATTATTATTATTATTATTGTTATTATTATTAATTAAAGTAAAAGTTTTATAAGATTTAAAGTAAAAATTATTTATATAAATATAAAATATATTACTTTTTAATATATAAATAATTAACATTATCATTAATAAGTCTATATTAATAATATAAGTATCGTGGAATGCAATATCTAAAGATGCATTAGCTAACATTACTCCAGATAATCCTCCAATCGTAAACATAAAAATAAAACCTAAAGAAAATAACATTGAAGGTGTTAATTTTAATGAACCTCCATAACAAGTAGCTAATCATGAAAATATTTTTATTCCAGTTGGAATTGCTATTATTAAGGTTGCTGCTGTAAAATAAGCTCTAGTATCCACGTCTAACCCAACTGTGTACATGTGGTGAGATCATACTATAAATCCTAATACACCGATAGACATCATAGCATAAACCATACCAATGTACCCAAAGACTGTTTTATTAGAATTAACTGACACAGTTGTACTAATTATACCAAATGCTGGTATAATCAAAATATAAACCTCTGGATGCCCAAAAAATCAGAAAAGATGTTGGAATAAAATAGGATCACCACCTCCTGCTACTTCAAAAAATGAAGTATTAAAATTTCTATCTGTTAAAATCATAGTAATTCCACCGGCTAATACTGGTAAAGATAGTAATAATAATACAGCTGTAATTACTACAGCTCAACCAAATAAACCTAATTTATATAAAGTCATACCTGGTATTTTTATATTATAAGCTGTAGTGATAAAATTTATTGCGCCTAATAAACTACTTACCCCTGATAGATGTAAAGCAAATATAGCTAAATCTACACTTGGACCACTGTGACTTTGTATACCGGATAAAGGTGGATAAAGAGTTCAACCTGTTCCAACTCCTCCTTCAATACAGACTGATAACACCAATAATATTAAACTAGGTATTAACAATCAGTAACTTATATTATTAAGTCTAGGAAATCATTTAAATTAAACAATAACTTGCTTAAGCGGACTATGTCTTCACCATTTTTATGGGCTTCGCGTCTAGTCTCTGAGGATCCTACTTTAATAAAATTATAATATTATTTGGTTTCCTGCAAAACCTTCTATTAAGAAATTATTTGCATATAGCGAAGTAATTATATAAATAATTAGAATATTTTTATTATTCTAAATTGGATCTAAAAATTAAATTTTTATCATCTAATATTTCCCATATTAATATGAATGTTTGCAAAACTAAATTTATCTTTTGTTATTCTTTCTTTAATTTCATTAAATTTTAAATTATGTCTATACATACTATTTCTAAAATCTCTATCTATATTGATTAAGATGTGATTCATACTATTTATACTCCCTCTATATTTATTTGGTCCAGCATTTATTGAATTATGACCTAAATTTTTTATTTCATCTTTTAAATTTTCTAAATCTGATACTACAAATATAAATTTATTTAAAAGGTTATAAGTCTTTTTATAATGAAAATTATTTTTTAGTATACTATTTAAATTATCTAATTCTAAATTAGAAGTACTATTAGAAATATCTTTTAAATTTTTTATTTTTATTATACTATTAATTATATTGGATATTTCTTTATTGTTTTTAATTAATAATTTTCCATTTTCTATTTCTTTAAATAAATCAACTATAGATAACGGTGGTAATTTATTATTATTCTCATATAAATTTTTTAATTTAATATCATATTTATATGAATATTTTTCTAGAAAATTTAACGAAGAAATTTCATATAAATTTATTATATCTTTATCTAAAACAAAAAAATAGTTATTACCTAAATTATTATCATTAAATCTTAAACTTGAATGTTGTTCAATTAATAAATAAGCACACAAGCAATTTATAAAAACATCATTATATTTTATATAATTATATATTATTACATTTTCTTTTTTCATTTTTAATACATTAAATACTACTAAATAAATACCTTTCTTTTTATTAATATCTCTAGAAATTAAAAATTTATTAGATAAATTAGTTTCTCAACTATTTAATAAATAGTTTTTTAAAGAGTTATCTATTAAATATTCTTCATCTAATAAGCTATTATAATTATTAACTAAATCTAATGAATCCAAATAATTCATTAGTTTAATTTGATTAGATAATATATTACATCTTTCATTTAATAATTCAATATTAAAATTTAATTTTTCTTTACCATATTTTTATGTAAAAACCATAGTTTTATCCCATATTTTTTTTTCCATATCAAAAAATTTATCTAAATTTTTTTTTAAATTATTTAAATCCTTTTTTAATTCTTTTTCATTAATCATATTTTTAATCATATATTTATTACACAATACTAGTTATTTTTAAAGTATACTAGATAAATACTTTATAATTTTTTATCCTTAAATAAACCTTTTTTTTTATTATTTTTATTGCTATAATTATTATTATTATTATTATTATTATTATTATTATAATATATTTAATATATATATATAGTTTATATTTTTCTTATAATATACTCGATAAATACTAACACATACAAAATTAATAATATTATTTACATCTCCTTTAAATTATGGCTTAAGGGATATTTAGTTTTATTTCCTGATATCTTATCCCATATAACATTAACTTATTCATATTATTTATTAATTATAATTTCACTAATTAATTCAATATTATTTAATATAAAATATGAAGAATAAGTTGAAGCTATTATACTAATTAATATAAAAATATAACCTAACCCTATAAAAAAATCATTAGATTTACCTGAATACTTTAACCCTTTTAATATTATTTTTTGTATTTTTTCACCCAATATATTTTTTATAATAATTAATTCTCAATTATTTTTAATTACTTTATTAGATAAAATTATAATTAATAAACAAAAAATTAAATAAATAATTAAAACATGTAATAAATAATTTATATTTAAAATATTCATAACCGAATGATATTTATTATTAATTATAATTTTATTATCTATAACTAATCTATTATTCTTATTTAAAAATATATAATTAATTATCTCATTTTTTAAATATAAATATGCTATCAAACCAACTATAGACCCTAAAGCTATATAAAAATAACCAATATTTCTATAATAATAATATTGAACCAAACAAAATAAAATTATTGATACAAACACCATAATAGTGATCAAATTTAAATTTTCTAAAATTAAATTATACATAAAATAAAAAATTAAACTAAATACAATACTAGATAAAAGCTCTAGATAAACTATTTCAATATAATATTAAAATAAATAATGATTTATTAAATCATTAATGTTACTAACAATATTATTAAAATATATATTATATATTTTAATAATATCTATATCCTTAATATAATCTAAATAATTATTTAGATCTAAATAATTATTATCCTCTAATATAGATCTTTTATCTACATCTTTATTATTAGTAATATTATCAAAATTATTATTATTATTATTATTATTAGAACTATTATTTAAACTCGAACCGTTAGAACTCCCATTAGAATTATTATTATCAGATCTTAAATCATTTAATGAATAACTGCCTAAAGTTATTAAACTTCCTAAAACCCCACCTCCAGCAATTAATCCTACTTTAGCTGGCCAAGGCATAGATGAATTTTTAGCTACAGTAGCCATAGCACTCATACCACCCACTACTGCTGCAGATAATCCCGCATTAGGTAAAGCATCTTTAGGTACATTAAAATTAGCACTCCCTACATTAAAATTATTATTTACATCTCCTTTAATTTCAGGTTTAGGTAAATCTTTAATAACATATTTAGCCTTTTCAACTATATCTTTATCTTCCACTCCGGCTGCATAAATAACCTTACCAAAATATTTATAATAAATAATTATAAATAAAAGAATTATAAATAAATTAATAAAAAAAGGATAACCCTTAATAAATATATAAACTTTTTTTAAATTAAATAAACAAATTCAAAAAATTAAAGAAGGAACAAAATAATATAAATCAAAACTGTTATATAAATAAATAAAAATATTATAAGAACTAAAAATAAGTTTATCAAAAAAATAAATCATCATCATCATATAAAAAAAAATACAATACTAGTTTAATAGTAACTAGATAAAACTATATAATTAAAAAATAAAATATATTTATTGAGATCCAATTCACAATAATGTTATGTTTTTGTAATTATTTACACGGCATTAGTTTTTAAAGTCCAGATTTTAATTTGCCATATCTGGACCTCCGATTGTTAAGGGCAACAAAAAATTTCCAAAGCCTCCGATTAATGCGGGCATGCATTCATTAAATTTATTTAATGTTTGGACTATATCTTTGTCTTTAAGTCTATAAACTTATTAAGATATTTCACGTGTAGTCTCTGAGGATCCTACTTAATAAAAGTGTTTAATGCCATATGGCCCTTTAATTTTTGGTTTCCGGCTGATTACCTAATTTTTTTTTAATGTTACTGTATTCTACCGCTTTTATTTAATATAAAGTATGTAGTACTAGTTTTAAAAACTATAAAGGGATTCCAGCATACAGTGAAAAGAAAGTAAATTATTTCTAATTTACCCGGCCACGCCCTTATATATTTTATTATAAAATTTTCATTTACCTCTGTAATAATTTAACTTATTTCCCTTTAAATACCCTCTAATTACTTCACGATCTCCTTTTAAATATTTAGCTAAGCTATTTAACGATTCAAATTCTAAATTTCTATTAACATCATCTTTATATTCTGCTAATATAGTTTTAGCATTAGGATGTTTTACCTTATATATTTCTCGTTTTTATAAAAAATAATAATTTTACTTCATCTAAAGTAAGTATATTAATTTTATCCAATTCTTTAATTAGATCTAAAGAAAAAAAGAATACATCTAAAGATTTCTTTCCTTCATTTATACAATTATTTAAGGTTTTATGGTGAATTTGAATTTGAATTGAATCATACATATGTTGTTTTGAATCAAATATATATATATATATATATATATAATAAAGTTAAATCCTCCGCTTTATAAACATAAACAGGAATACCCCGATCTTTACGTAATTTATCTATAATTTCTTCCGATATTGATTCGTGATAGCCTGAATTACTAGCAATTAAGTCTATATTAAGATTAGGATTTAAGGTATTAATAAAATATTGTTCTAATTTAATTAACTGCTTTAAATATGATTTTTCTTTCATTATAAATAGAGTTAACTTAATATTACTAAAACCATACTTATTAAAATACTTTAAAACTCTACGAGCTTTGGTTTTTAATATAGAAGGCATAAAATATGAACATATCCGATTATATAAATTTATAGAGCGACCCACATATTTATATATACCGTCTATGGTTTCTCATAAATAAATACCTTTTTGATTTTTAGCTACTTTAAGTATTGTATTTCTATTATTAAAAGGATCAAAAATCAAAATTTTAGTATAATCCTTTTTATCACAATATTTATTTATTATTATTTCATTTTTATTTAAATAAAATGAACTATTATTATTAATAATATTAGTATCTGGTAAATTACTAATTTTACAAAACATATACATATTTTTTTTTTTTGACCATAAAAAATATCATTAATATAGCATGAGCTGTAATAATACTATTATATAACTGATTATCTCCTATATATTGAACTCCTGGTCCACTTAATTCAATTCTAATTAATATAGAAAAAGCTGTACCCAATAATCCTCCAAATAATGAAAATATTAAATAAGATACTCCTATATCTTTAGCATTTGTGGAATAAAATCATTTAGTTAAAAAGTTTTTAAATCCTATTTTTTCGGGATAATATAAAGAATTATTCATTTTTTTTTTTCTATTTGGTTTTTAATTTTATTATTATTATTATTATTATTATTATCTTTACTATTTTATTATATTTGTAAATAAATTTAATGTTATTTTATTTTTATCTAAAAGTAAAATAAAGTATTTGCATATATACATATAATTATAAAGCCTTATTTTAGATTCGAACTAAAATCTTGATGTTAGAAGTACCTTGCTTTACCCTTAAGCTAATAAGGCTTTATAGTTATGAATAAGTGTATGAGATTCGAACTCATATAATAATAGCCGTAATATTAGGATTTACCCTTAATCTAACACTTTATATATATATAGATATATATATCTATATATATTTTATTAAAATTAATTATTTAATAGCACATCTAACTTATAAATAAAACTAACCTTTTTTTTTAATAATGTATTATTAAAAAGGTTTTGTTTACTATAAATTTTTAAAGCTCCTTTACCTAATTCAAAAATAAAACCAATACTAATAATAATAGTAAAAATAATCATAAATACTAAACCATATATATTATTTAAATATTGACTAACCCCGAAAGGAGTTAATAAAACTATTTCTAAATCTAAAATTAAAAAAAGTAAGGCAAAAATAAAAAAAGTTATAGTAAACTGTATTCTATTTTGACCTAAAAAACTATGAAAACCACATTCAAATATACTATATTTTTCCGGATAAGGATTATGAGGGGCAAAAAAAAAATTTACAATTAATAAAATAAATGTTAATATAAAAACAATAAAAATAAAAATTGTCAGACTAGTCATTTAATAATTATATAATATTTGTACCAATATGGTACCCATACTTAATCATTCTTTATTAATAAAAATAAATAATAATATTGTTAATGTTATTATAGAAATAGTAAAAGTAATAGGGCTAGGAATATATAAAGATGTATATGTATATATATGATCCTTTTTTAGTGAATAAACCTTAAAAATATTTATATTATAATCTGAATTTTTAAAAAAAATTTCTTTTATAATATTTAAATAATATACACCTCCAATAACACTTGTTATTATAGCTATAAAAGTAATAAAAATAAAACTACTATTTATTGCAGCACTTAATACCATTTGTTTGGCAAAAAATCCCATTAAAGGCGGTATTCCTACAAATGAAAATATAGTCACAACAAAACTTAAAGATAATAAAGGATTAATAAAAAAAAATCCTTTAAGTTGACTTATTAATTGTAAAGGAGAATATATTTCATCAAATAAACTATTATTATTATTATTATTATCATATTTATTATTAATATTATAATAAAATAAAAACAATCCCATTATCAATATAATTATAAAGGCATTTAAACTAGTAAAAGAATATTGTATTAAATAAAAAACAAAAGCTTGTATAGATTCTATGTTAGAAATATTTAAAGCTAATAATAAAAATCCTACGTGAGATATAGTACTATAAGCTAATAATTTTTTTATTCTAAATTGAGTTATACCTAAAAAAGTACCTACTATTAAAGAAAATATTGAACTTATTAATAATATAATCGATCAATTGTTATTATTATAATTTAAATATAAATTAGTATAGAACACTAATCCTAATAAAAATATAAAAATTGAAATTTTAGCTACTATTGCTACAAAAATTGTTACAATAGTAGGTATAGAATCATAAACGTCCACGGTGGTAAAATTTATCGTACAAATTAAAGAAAAAACGACTCTATACAAAAATACTTAATAATAAACATATTATCTAAATTCTAATATAAATATATAATACTATATGTTTATATTAAATAATACCAATAAGGCGCTTCGTAATAGTAACTTTATTTTAAATATCTACCTTTATTCATTCCTATCCTTATTTTACGAATTTTATCTAAACCTTCTTTAGTTAAATGAACCTTTGTTTTCAAAATTTCTGCTATTTTAGCTCAATCCTCAAAATCTTGTGATTTCATACCAAAGATGAGATATTTATAAAAAAAAGGTAAAATCTTTTCGTAATTATCTTTGAATGATTGACATCTAAACTCTATATAATTTTTATAACTAAAAGTTTGACCACATCCGAAAAAATTCACGAAACTTTTTATTAAAAATTCGTCTCTAATATGTTGAGTTAATATATAAAGTATTACTACACGACTTCCTGCTTTATATAATTTAGATTCCCTAATGCTAACTTTGAAACAACCATCCCCTGAGGTAAAACCTGCTACTCACTGCGGATGTAATTTAGTATTCTTTAGTTCTAAAAATGATCTTGTTGATACAGCAATACTATTAGGAAAAGCTTCTTTTAGTAAGGGACTTAATCCTTTATTAATAGAAGCTCTAATGTTTATTATTTTATGTAATCCCTCAACTGTTAAATGTTCCCCACGTTGCATCATCATAACTACTTCTTTAAATAATAAGTAATCAGAATATTTATTAGTTTTTAAGGGATATTCATCAAAATGAGGAATAACTTTTGTAATAATATGATTTAAAGAACCTATTGTAAAATCACAACAATTATTTCTTTCTTTACTTATTCTTCCTACTCCTCCAAAATAAACTTGGATAAGTTTTAATAGATTTATATCTCTAATATGAAGATTAATTGTAAAGTTAGTTTCTAATTGTCAACCTAATTTATTTTTAGGTGATTTACGTATTATAACAAGAAAACATCCTTCAGCATCCGTAAAGCCTGATATAAATCAAGGTTCTGGAGGAAGTTTCCTTTTGTTCAATTTAGATTCAGTATAATAAAGTCGTCTTTGAATAATTTGATTAGAAGGGATTTTGACTTGATAGTTTCTTTCGAAATCCATTAGAGTACATCTTAAATCCATTAAATGTGGTTTAGGTTTAATAGATCAACTGCCGTTTACTCGTTGCTCTTTTACAATACTATTATTACATAATATTGATTTAGATCCGCGATTGCCCACGTTCTTTTCAGAAGCCTTCAAGCTTGTTACCTTACATGAGTAATTACTTCATCCACCTATATATTTTCATCTATGGCTTGGTACTTGAAGTTCTAGGGGGTTTCCGGAATTTGGCTGTTTACTCCCAACAATAGAAGATTTCCCATGTCTTCTTTCAGGAGATCAAAAATGAAAAGGTGCAGCACTTATTTTAAATAAAAATCCTACACTAAATATAAATAAAGAAATATTTAAATAACTCGATTTATATCAGTCATTATTATCCCATATATTAGTTATACTTGTAATAATATATATATTATCCATATTTGTTGTACCTGAATTAATATATAGTAAACTTATACCCAATAAAATTAAACTTGAACTAAATCCACCTAATAGAAAATAAATTAAACCTCCAGCTGTAGATAATTCAGAATTTCTATAAATAGTACTTAATAAGTATAAACCATAACTTTGTAATTCTATAGATAAAAATATAGTTATTAAATCATTAGTAGATATTAAAAATACTCCTCCACTAATTATAAATAAAATTATTAAAGGATATTCAATTATATTTTCTTTAGTATGATTAAATAAATTTTGTCAAGTATTTTTTATTTTTATTCTTTTTAAATTAAAAATATTAATATTTTTATATGGATCAATATTTATTTCCGAACGGAATACACAAAAACTAGTTAATTGTAATATAATTATAGATATTAAAAATATTAATATTTGAAATATTTGAGTTATACTTGTTATACAAAGTAAACCTCCGTGCATCCCTATACTTTGTTTTATATATATAAAACAACCTATAGTAATATTAATACAATATATTAATGATATTATAGCTATTCTATTAAACAATATAGCTATATCACGTCTTAAAGTAACGGAATTTGAAAGTAATATAGATAATATTGCAAATGATAACATTATTTAATTAATAACCAGGAGAGAAAATCGAATTCTCATCTTTAATGCATGAAATTAAAATTTTAACCTATTAAACTATCCGGGCCAGGCCTTAGGCCTAAGCCTTAGGGAGGAAACCTTGACTTGAACAAAGATATTTTGTGCCACAAACAAACATTCTACCACTTGAATTATAACCTCCTTCTTTATGTTGGAGTGATTCGAACACTCAATATTAAATACCAAAAATTTAGGACTTACCCATTAGTCAACAACATATCATATAGATGGCAAGACTTGAACTTGCATAGATGTTATCCTATCCGGCCTAAACGGATCTTGTCTACCTCATTCCAACACATCCATTATGCCCGACATAAGATTCGAACTTATAACCTAAGCGGCTTCAGCGCCTCGCTCAACCATTGAGCTTCCCGAGCTGATGGAGAAACAAAGACTTGAACTTTGAACTTCGGCCTGCAAGAGCGATATTTTACTCGTTAAAACTATATCCCCTTTATATCCGAAAAACGATTTGAACGTTTATGATTTTTATGTCAGTAAAACTTAAGCTTACCCTGTCTACCTATTCCAGCACTCGGATTTAAATATATATATATATATATATATATTGTTATATAGGATATAATGGATTCGAACCATTATTTAAATGATTAAAAGTCATTCGTAATATCCATTATACCAATACCCCCCTTTTATTAAGGCTAAAGTGAGTTGAACACTTATAATTACTGTTATGAGCAGTATACTTTACCTATTAAGCTATAGCCTTAAGCGGTAAAAGGATTTAAACCTATATTACTTGGTCATGAGCCAAGAGTTTTTTCTTTTAAACTACATCGCATTATTATTTTTTTTTTTTATTTAAATAATATTTTAGACTAAAGGGGATTTGAACCCATGTTTCAGCAACGAAAGTGCCACGTCTTTACCACTCGACTATTAATCCTAGCCCAGTGCAAGTATCGCACTTGCGTCTATTGGTTACAAAACAATTGCATTACTTTTATGCTAACCGAGCATTACATATATATCTTTATGGATATAAATATATTAGTATTCTTTAATTTTTAGTATTTTGTATCTTAAAACTTCACATATTCTTACAAACAAAACCTATTTACGTAATATTATATTACATTAATATTATATATACTATAATTGAATATATATATATAGTTGTATCTATATATATATATATAGATTTATTTATATTTTACATAGAAATATTTTAAGGCAGATTTCGTATATAAATTCATTCAATACTTATTCCTAACTAACTTAGCTTTCTTGCCATGCTAATGTTATAATTTACATAAGTGACAGTAACACCAATTACTAATAAATTAATATGATTAACTGTTTATTTATATTACTTTACTAGTATTAATATTAAGCACATTAACAACAAGTAAACCATAGATTAATAAAATATACACCTAATTCCTTTCGTATTATCGTTAAGCCTCATTATATTCTAATACCCTCTAGAAGATAGAAACCATACTGTCTCACGACGTATTTAACCCAGCTCGTGTAACTTTTTAATCGACGAACAGTCGTACCCTTCATAGCTTCTACATCCACGAGGATAAGTTAAGCCGACATCGAGGTGCCAAACCGCGCACTCAATAAGAACCCTCTTGCGCTAATTAGCCTGTTCAACTTGTTATCATAAATTTTTAATATTTACTTCCACTTTTCACAAAATGGTTCAGACTATTTATTCATTTTTATTTTAACTATAAATAATATATTATTTATTAACATTATAAGAAACTTAATCAACCTTTAACAGCATAAGTTCCAATTCTACGCTTTGATTCATATACTGAATATTCTGTATTTATTTTATTATTTCCTCTATACATACATGTTTTTAATCCTTTAAATGAAGAATCTATATTTCTTAAACCTCCTTCTATAATAAACTTATGTTGAGCTCTATCCGCTCTATAACGCATAGTTAACCTACCGTTAGCCATAACTTTTAAACCTCTTATTCTTTTATATTTAATATAATCTAATGTTTTTTTTATTTTATCTTCTAAATTATAATTTAAAAATCCATATATTTCATACAATTTTAAATCAAATAATTCTTTTACATTTAATACATGTATTAAATGTAAATCTTTAAATTTATTATTTAATAAATTTAAATTTACAAATTCTTTTATTTTAATTTTTGGTTTTCTATCTATTTCTTTTTCAAAAGGAAATGACATACCTCCTAATACTCTACCTAATACTGATACTACATTAAATTTAGATTTTTTATATCTTTTTCCTAAATTATATGTAAACATATCTGTATTATATTTTATATTAGATATCTTTATAATACTAAACTCTATTTTCTTATTAAAATATTTACTAAAAAAAATACCTAATCTGCATAAAAAATTTTCTTCAAATTTATATTTATTTAAATTATTCTTTAATTTATATCTTCATATTACTCTTATTTCTTTTTTTAAATTTTTATAAATAAATATTGTTATTATTTTTTGAAATAATATTATTGTATTTAAATTTTTACATTCTTTTTTTAATATTAAATATATAGAAAGGATTTTTTTTAAGAACATAAATACATTATATAATTTTTTTTTTATATAGCTTAATAATATCTGTTTATCTTTATCAAACACATATACTGTTATCATAGATTTAAAATTAGTATGTTTAATTTCAACTTTACTTATATATAATTTATAAAAAGATTCTCCTTTAAATTTCTTTATAAACCTTATATTTTTTTTATTTTTAAAAAAATTTTTATTTAAAAATAAATTAAAGTATTCTTTAATAATTTTATTAAAAATTTTAATATTTAGTGTAATATTTCTTCGATTATATTTATTTAATAAATATACACTATCTTTTCATTCTTTTGAATATGAAGGATTATAATATAATTTCCCTACTTTATTTTTATAAAGATTTAAATCTTTATAATTACTATCATTATTATTTTTAATTTTTTTGTTAAAAACATAAAGATTTATATTTTTGTTATTAAACATTTTATTTTTATTTTTTATTTTAAATTTATAGTTTAAATTTAAATGTTGGGTTTTATTAAAAGATTATTACTAACATTGTTCACCTTTTAGTCGTTGAGCGATTTTATTACTTTTTATGTTAAAATAAACTTCGCTTCAAATTTTACTTTTAAATCTTAAGTAATCTTTGAAATTTACCCAATTTATTATCAATTATTATACTTAATTTAACTATAATATTGAAGGACTTTACATCCCTAGCGTAGCTTTTCCTATAATCCAAGACCTATCCTTAATGAGTCTTGTTTTCCTACGCCCCGCTTGCGCGACTGTAAGATTTGTTGTTAATCAAACAGTAAGGCAAGATTAAACCGTTGAGCTTCTACATATATATTTCATACATTGTTATTATTTATAATAATAATAACCTTATAAAATATTAAACACTTTTTATTTTAATATTTTTAATATTATATAATTATTTTGAACTATAATACAAATCTTACCTTATAAAATATTCTTGAGATAATGAAAATTATTAAAATAATCGCCATTAAACTTTAAAGTCAAGAAAAAATAATATCAAATTTATTTGACTTTATTTTCTAAAATATATATATATATATATATATATTTCGCCAATGAAAAACCTAATAACACTATTAGTTTTAACTTTTAATTTAACAAGATTAAAGTTAATTAATTAAATTAACTAAAAAATACAGACTTAAATATATTTATATTACATATAAGATAATATTATTCTTTAGATAATACTAAACCTATAATTTTTATATTAAGCTATCAGTATAGTCTTAATTACCTGGAAAACTCCCGTTTACTCTTTACAGGGTCGATGCCCCATATAACTGTCTCCTAATAAATGTCCTTTATAAAGTATAAATTCAATATTCTCAATAAAAGTTAAAGAATACAATCTATTAAAAATATTAATCTATATAAATAGATTTAATAATATATTATTATAATAAATTAATATTCTATCCTTTCTTTGTTAGAATATATTTAATTACTAGCAACAGTAAAGCTGCATAGGGTCTTCTCGTCTAACTAGAGGTAAACTGTATCTTCACAGTTATTATAATTTCACTGAGTCAATCATAGAGACAGCTGTTGTATCGTTAGATCATTCATGCGGGACCGCATTTAACGGCCAAAGAATTTCGCTACCTTAGGACCCTCACGCTAAGGCCGCTGTTAACCGGGGGTTCCTTATATACCAAAAATTAATTATAGTTAAGATTAGATATATCTAATCTTAACTATTTTTTAGCTTAATTCGTTTACCAGCCGGTACCGAGCAGATATCACACTCAATTTTTAGATTTAACATCTCTACAAAGTGCTTTGTTTTAATTAAACAGTCGTACAACATTATTCCATGCTTCTTCATTTTTACCTGATATTAATCAAGAATAACGAGCAAACCTTATTCCGAAGTTACAGAGTCAATTTGCCGAGTTCCTTTATGATTGTTAGCTCATTTACGCCTTCGTATTCTCTACTAGCTTATATGTTTCTAATTTTAGGTACGGTATACTTTTTTCCTGCACATTTTTCACTTTAAATGTTGTTATTTGATTATTGAAATTTTAATTATTTATAGTTATAATCTTAATTACCTGTACTTGTACTTATAATTAAAATTATTAATACTCATAATTAAAACCACCACAAACTAGAATTATCTCATCACTATACCCTTTAGATTTAAAGCTTAGAGGCCGTTACTTATATTAACCATAAGCTTCAGGCGAGTTTATTAATAAAGATTAAACTCCTTATTATAAATCTTTATTGTTACTCATGTCATCATTATCTCTTGAGATATCTTATATATTATATCATATAATTATTTAATAAATAATTATCTAATTTAAACTCAATGTTCTGCTACCCCATAAAAAAAAAAATAATTATTTTTTTTTATGGACAAGGTTTTGGTGTATTATTTAGATCCGTTATATTTTGAATAATTATATAAATTAATGAGTGGTCTGTTACGAGATCTTAAAATTATGGCTGATTCTGGGCCTATATTCCCTTCGGCTTATATAAAATTATATTTATTTCACTTAATAATAACTTTGGAACCTTAACTCTTGTTCTGGGCTGTTTCCCTTTTGACATACAACCTTAGCACTCTATGTCTGATAGTTCAATAAAAAATTTTACTATTCCGAGTTTACAAACCCCCCGAAGGTATCTTCACGACCCCCCGATATATACAAATGATGATTAAACTTAAACTTAAAATTAATCTTGTCAAGGATTAAGTACTGTACCCGTATATTATAACTTAAACTGCCTACTTTTATAGGTTTCGCAAAAAACCAGCTATCCTAGTCAGATTTATCTTTCACTAAACTTACCATAATTCTTCGGATATCTTTACAACGATAACCCGTTCGAGCTTTTATAACTCTGATTATAGTAAGATCACTAGGCTTCGGGTCTAACTTTAAATACTTATTATTATAAAATAAATTATAATTGGTTTAACTATACAAAAACAATTAATGCTTGCATTTAATGTTAACTTGATGACCCATTATACAAGAGGTAAACTATTTATAAAATATTTTTATAAAGTACCTTTTTATATTATTATTTCTTATTCTATATCCCTCACGGTACTTTGCGCTATCACTTATATATTATATTTAGTCTTTGAGGAAGGTACCCCTTTATTCAATAAAATTTAACATTCTATTTACTTATTTATAATCTTTAGACTTTTCTACTTTTATTCACATTATTTATAGAATCTCGTTTGATTTCTTTTCCTAAAGCTAATAAGATATTTCACTTAACTTTGTTTACTACTGAATTTATCTAAGAGTTTATACTTAAAGTAGTATTATTATATATTATGATATAGAAAAAAGGGAAAAAAGGTAATTACATATAATTACCTTTTTATTTTTTATTATCCACATATGATAAACTAATTTTTTAACACTAACAAATAAAAAATTTTTTTTTATACATATATTATAAATATATAATAAATATATACTTAGTTTTATTTTATTATTTCTCTTTAATATATAGTGTTATATTCCTTAATAATACTTAATTTAGACTAAAAATATATAAAGTTTTTATCTAAATTTATATATGTATCGGATTATTGCGATTCGAACACAACTATTCCTCAACCCTAATGAGGCACCTTACCAACCCGGTCCTAATCCGTTTTCAGAGAATATCCGATTCGAACGAATGTAATCTTTTTTTGATTAAATAAGGCTCAAGCTTATCGCCTTAAACCCCTCGGCCAACTCTCTCTTTAAATAATTCTTTCAAGATTCGAACTTGAGAAACATTCTTATCAAAAATGTATTTTTCCTATTAAATTAAAGAATTTTATTAAGAAATAGATGATTTGAACATCCAACCTCTCGTGTGTAAAACGATTGCTCTACCGATTAAGCTAATTTCTTTGTTTTTATTGTTTTATTGTTATAATAATAGTCCCTACCATTGTAAGTAATAATATTAAACTTACAATTATAAGCCATATGTTATAATTAGTATACATAATATTACCTATAGCTGTAATATGACTATTATTACTTAAATTTGCATCTCATATATTACTAAAAACATATAATTGTTCATCAGACAATAAAAAACTTTTTTTATTTAAATGTTCTATGTATTCCTTTTTAATATTAAAAATATAATACAACATATTACTAAAATTAATGGATTTTAAAATATTGCTAGGTAATATTTTAAAAAAGGGGATAATACTTATTAATGTTATAAAGATAGATAAAGGAATACTATTATTAGGATTACTTTGTAATTCACTTAATCTAATATTAATTAACATTAATATAAACAAAAATAAAATAGATACTGCTCCAATATATACTATTAAATAAGATAATCCTATAAATATTAATCCTGATAATATTAAATATAAAGATATACTTAAAAATAATCCAATTAAAAAAATAATAGATATTATAGGATTTTTACTAATAATAACTAAAATACTACTTAATATAGCTAATAAATATAATATATTTAATAAAGTAGAACTATATCCATAAAAAAAATTTTCTTTTAATAAAATCATATATGATTTTAATTATAATATTGTATAATCAATTTTACTATGTAGCAAGAGCACTCAGATTTGAACTAAGAACTTAAAGGTTGAAGCTTTATATTTTACCTATTAAATTATACTCTTTAATATAAAACGGAAAAAAGGTGAATCGAACACCTAAATGTTATATAAACACAATATTTAGCAAATATTTCACCCTACCCATGGAAATTTTTCCTTATACGAATTAGACCGGGATTGATCCAGCATCTTCTTCCGTGACAAGGAAGAACTTTACCAATTAAGCTACTAATTCTTTTAATACAGCTAGCCGAAATTGAATCGACACCTGTCGATTGGAAATCGATAAGTCTACCATTAACCTATAGCCGCTTAAAGATTTAATTTAAATTTTTATTCAATCTCCATAATATACAGATAAGTATAATATAAGTCAAACTATATCTACAAAATGTCAATATAAAATTGCAGATTCAAATCCACAATGATGATTATGAGTTAATTGATAATTTAATAATCTTCATAAACCTACACTTAAAAAAATTGTACCGATTATTACATGTACATAAATATTTATAATAATTTACATTATTAATTAGACTATGTGTTCTTATTAGTGCTTAATAAATATTAAATTTAATAATTAATAAGTAGAGTTTTATGCTATTCTTTTGCTACATCGCAACATAATATTTATTAGCTAGTCGTTGAACCTTTATATATGTTTTAATAATAAACTATAGAAACTGGGCTGCAAATGATTAATTTATTTAAATTAACTTATTTGCAATTTACTCTCTTTTTTTCTAACCATATACAGTTAATAACAATAATAATAATAATAATAATAATAATAATCATTTTAATAATTATATATAATTTATTTATTAATCATAAAAATATATCCTTTATATTCTTTATTTAAATGTATACTATTTTTTATAATCTTTCTAGAAATATTTAAATCTTTAGCACATTCAGATATACTATTATATAATATTCTTTTATTATAATCTATATGAATACAAACTATATTTAAAGATTCACTAACTAAATTATTAGTATTTCTAATATACCTTATACCATCTTTTATTTGATATGGACTTTCAATATTAAATAAAATATCTAATTGCTCTTCTATTGTTTTATTGTATAAATAAGAAATACTTGGTAAAGTATGCAATAAATAAGAGGATTTATTAGTAGATAATCTATTTTTATTCATACACGATTTTATAGAATCAAATATAAATTTACCTTCTAATAATGTATGATAACCTTTATAATAAATATCTATTAAATTTAATCAATATAAAAAATCTTGTTTTTTTAATGTTTTTAATAATATTTTATCATTTTCTAATACAAAAGGAATTATTGCTTTTTTTAAAAGTTTTATCTCATTTATTTCTAAAATTATTGTAGGATTACTAGTTAAAGATCTAGGCATAGTATAACAAATTGTACCGCAAGTAAAAAATTCTCTAATTTTATTATATAATTCTAATTCTTTTATATGATTTTCTATTTTAAACCTAGGTACATATTTATTAGTTGAAAAACAACCTTCAGCATCAATAAATCCAGATAATCAATATTTAGTTATTTTAATTTTAGTATTAATGGTATTAGGTATTCACTTACCTGTCATATTTTGCATTTGTTTTTGATAATTTATTATTTTTATCTTGCCATCCCTAGAAAGATGTTCTTTATTTAAAGTCATTAAAACTGCTTCTCTAAATACCATATAATGATGATATTTTGAACTATTTAAATTAACATAATCAAATATAGGGATTATTATATTTATTAACGATTTTAAATCATTTATAAAATAATTAACTTTATCTTTAGATTTAGAAATATGACCACATTTTAAAGTATTCATTATATATTCTAATACCTCTATTTCATCTTTATGTAAACCGATTTTAAAAGTGAATTGTACACTTTTAAAATCATTATCCTTTAAAGCCATTATTTTAATATTAAAATTACCATCACCATCTGTAAATCCTACTAATCATTCTAAAAATTCTATATTTAAACCTTTTAATGATTTATTAAAATCTTTATTAGAATAAATATTATTGGTATCATTATCAAAATTATTATTATTATTATTATTATAACATATATGTGTTAAAAGGGCTCCATGTAAAATTAACCCGTGAAAACCAGTTCCAAAAAAGAAACATGATCCAAATATACCGTCACTTAAAGTAAAAGAAGATACATTATATTCTATAATTTGAAATAACGTAAACACTGCAGCTAAAACTATAGTTGCAAATGATCCTATTAAAGCTCCTTTTCTTTTTTCATTTATTAATGAATGATGAGCATATGTAATAGTTGCTCCACTAGATAATAATATAACTGTATTTAAAAGAGGTAATTCAAACAAACTATTAGTTTATTTAGTATAGCATAGAGTAATGAAAATATGGTTTAATAATATTTAAGAACTTATTTTTTGAATTAACATTAATATAAAGTCTATTTCTACTATGAATAGTAATTTCTAATTTTCATTTGTTATATAATACAGTTTGTAATACTTTAATATCCTTTAAACAAAACCTACTAGTATTTAGTATATAACCTGATTTATGATTATTTATATCGTCCATTGTTCAATAAGCTAAACTTTTTTCAGTCAATAAATTTTATATGTTTAAAGGTACTATCTTTTTACCTTTTTTATAAAATAATTCATGAAGTTCAGTTATAGATCTCAATTGACGAGTTACAAAATAAACTGAAAATGTATTAAAATTTTTTCTCTCTATTATTTTTATATTAATATTCAATGTACATAAATATTTAAATTTTTCAAACAAATGTTCTAAATATTTTTTATGTTTAATTGATTGCTCAAATTGTAGAGATGCATTTTCGCTATTTTTTCTTGATATTTTAAGATCCCCTAAAATTAAACCATATAAAATTTCATAGTCTTCTTTATTAATTAAAGGTAGACTACTCTTACTATAACCTTTTATTGAAATAGTCCGTACTTTTGTATTTTTTAAGTCGGATTTAGTTAAAAAGGTTAGTTTTAAAAACTATCTAAGGCAAAGCCTAACTAATTATTAGATTAGATCATATCACATATATATATACTTAAATACTGCAGATAAAATTTATCTAATGCGGACCTAACAATTATTCGTCGATTTACATTAATTAAACATCAGGTATATGCATGTAGAATTATTAATTGTTAATATTGAAAATCATTTTTAGTATATATATATAAGGGCGTTTGATCGTTGAAGTTCAACTAAAGATTTAGATTAAACCTGCGGATTAATTATAAGATATAATTTATAATAAATACCTGGTATATTACTCTTTTTAATATTCCCGCAATTTGCCCTTTTCACATCGATCGACTTCCGATGGCCCTTTGATACCTATTTTTTTTCAAAAGGATTTATTGCTTCAATACCCATTGGAGGTCATTCTCCACCTAATTCTATACCGGGTTTTAAAGAACTATGAAAAAATGCTCAAAAAATAGCCATAAAGAATAGAGCTTCGGATACTATAAATAATAGTACTCCTATATTTATTCCTTTTTGTACTGCACTAGTATGATTACCTAAAAAACTCCCTTCTGAAATTACATCTCTAAATCACAAGGACATTGATCATATTATTAATAATAAACTTATATATAATAATATATATATTTTATCAAACATATGCATTGATAATACAGCACTGTTTGTTACATTTAATAAACAAAAACTAGTATACAATGGTCAAGGAGAGGGGGATACTAAATGGAAAGGATGCCCTTGAAATTTTTGTAATATTTTATTATTTATAGTCATACTTAAATATTATTTATATTTTTACCACTCTTAAAGGAGGATTTATTAAGTTTCTAAAATGAATCGAACATTTATTAAGATATTAACAGTATCCCGTTCTACCTTTGAACTACAGAAACTATTAAAATATAGGAAGAAAAGGATTCGAACCTTTGATAGCTTATTGCTATTAAGTTTACAGCTTAACCCGTCATGCCTACAACGGAATCTTCCTTACCAACTTAATATTAAGTTGGATTTTAAATATATTAAAAAAACTATTTTTATTTGTTAATTATCTAATCAATCCCGTGCAACTTCTGCTACACGAACCGTATTTCGACTTAACACTAGTTAAAGACGCACATACGAAGATATCACTATAGGAAAAACATAATACTATGTTTATACATAAACTATATAAATATAATCATATAAAGAATAAGCAAACTTATTGCGCGAGCCTCTTCCGGCGTGTGACGAGTGATTAGTACCAAACCGAGGGCATATTCACCGTGACATCCTGATTCACGATTACTAGCAATTACTTATTCATATAGTCGAATTACAGACTACAATCCATAACTTATAACCTTTTTTAGAGGTTAGCTCAACTTCACAGTTTTGCATCTCTTTGTAAAGGTAAACGTGGCACGTCTATAGCCCACAATAATAAAGATCATAATGACTTGTCTTCTGCCCCTATTTTTAGATCAGATATCATCTGCCTATCTCCGATCAAAACTTCACTGTCTTTTAATTGAAGTAGAGGTTCTTGTTAATTTATACTAAACGTATCTACAATTTCACAACATTAACTTAAGACAGCCATGCAACACCTGTAAAAAAAATAAATATTATTTATTTTATATTCAAATTGTGGTAAGGTTATTTGTGGGTTATCAAATTAAACAACATACTTCACTGCTGAGGTCAGAAACGGCCTAGTGATTTCAGTTCCAACGTTGCCGCCTTACTCTTGAGGTGGAATGTTTACACTTTCATTTATAAATTAAATTTTTTATCTAACTTATGACATTCATCAGTCTCTGCATAGATTACTAGGGTTCCTAATCCTTCTCATATTACAATGCCTTCGTCCCTCAGCGTCAGTTTTTACATAAAAGGTTGCTTTCGCCTTTACCGAGTCCACATGGTATCATCGAATTAAAACTCTACTCCAAGGGTCTACCTCCTTATATAAAACTCTAGATATATAATTATATATATACTTATATATCCGCCTACTTACCCTTTAAACCTAATAATCATGAATTACACTTGTCTCTTACGTCTTGCCGCGACTGCTGGCACGTAGTTGGTCAAGACTTAATCATATATATTGTCATAATTAATATATATTCAGAACCTTTGTTGATATTCAATTTTTTCATAAATTCTCCCAACTCGCTGGTTCAGCCTTTTAGGCCATTGACTAAACTTCATCACTGCTGTGCGATTAATGCCTTGGGATTTTTTCATCCCCAATGTGATCGATCAACCTTTCAGTTACGACTTTGAAAAATTTTTTTACAACTAGTAAAGTATATAACCTTTACTATCCTATTTCAATAAATTTATCTTTTCATCTAAAAGCGGAATATATTTTAATTTATTTATTTATTCCTTTTTATATAAGGCATTTAACCTATCTTTTAGGTAGTTAGATTTTATTTTATTCACCTGTACACCACTTTTAATTTTAAATTTTATTAAAACTATTTTTAAGTAAGATTAGCATGTGTCAAGCCACTTGGAACAGCATAAATTCAGAGTCATCACCAAACTCAATTTTTTTTTTCTATTAAATTTTTTTAGATAAAAAGTTTTTTTATCTCACTGATTAATTTAGAAAAAATTATTTTTTTTTTTAGCTTTAAGCTTATTTTTGTTAAATTTATTTCTAATATAAAGAATATATTTTGTACTATTACATAATAAAAATAATTTTTTCATAACTAACTATAAATAATTATTTTTTTATATAGTTTCTGTTATATTAAAATTTAGTTAAAAGATATTTAAGACTTTCCTTAAAAATATTTTTTTTTCTAGATTATATATAATATATAATGTTTGTTATATAATAATGTAAACCATCTAAAATAAAAGAAGGATATATTCCTAATATTAATGTTAAAAATACTAATATAAAAAGTATTATAAATTCTCTTTTATACAAATCCTTCATAATATTTTCAAAAAATTTACTATAAACTCCTCCAAAAGATATTCTATTAAACATATATATAGTAAACCCAGCTGATAAAATTATTGATAAACTAGCAAATACTCCTAATAGTGGTATTTTTTCAAAAGCTCCATATAAAGACATAAATTCTCCTATAAAATTTAATGTTAATGGTGCACCACAATTACCTAAGCAAGATATAAAAAATAATAAACTAAATAGGGGCATTACTTGTGCTATACCTTTATAAAAAAATATTAATCTTGTACCTACCCTCTCATATAATACACCTCCTACACAGATAAATAAACTACTTGATACAAATCCATGTGCTAATCCTAGAATAATACTACCTTCTATTCCTTGTATTATATTACTAAATACTCCTAAAATATATACTGCCGCATGTGATACTGAACTATAAGCTATTAATTCTTTTACATCTATTGTTCTTAAAGTACTTATACTAGCATATAATATAGTTATAACGCCTATAACATATACTATATTACTTAAATTTAAAGAACTTTCAGGTATAATAGGTAATATTAATCTTAATATACCATATATACTTAATTTTAATACTATCTGTTACCCTTACCCTATACGGGAGTTGGAATTTATGTTAAGTTGACTTACTCCCACACAAGGGCATGATTATTATCTTTAATTTAAGTTAAATATCAATTAATGTTTTTAATTGATTGAGAAATTTAACTTAAATTAAGTAAGTACACCAATATTTACATATTGGATTGGATCATATTTTGGTTATGAAAATTAATATAAAAATTTTTTTTATTAGTTTTTATAATTATAAAAATTATTTAAATGATTCCAATTAAAATATGTTCTTTTAGAATTCATATTAGCTTTTAATTTAATAATAACTTCTGCATTTTTTTTATGCTTTTTATTAATTATCATAGTTAATACTTTTTCTCAAATTAAAAAATCTAAATATTTACCACTAAATAAAGGATATTTATTTATATATTCTTTAATTAAAATATTACCGTTAAGATTAGCAGTTCTGGCTGAATATTGTAAATATTTATATTTAATAGTAGTTTTAAGGTTACAATTTAAAAATTGACTAATTTTAGTCATAATATCTAATAAACTATCTTTATTTAAATTAATAGATTTTTGTACTAAAGCCAACATAACTGAAATTTTTTTAGTTGAACAATGTTTATTTTGTGTAACTCTTATAGTAAAACAACCATCTGCATCTATAAATCCTGATAATCAAGCATCTGAATCTAAAGACGCATTATTTAAAGATAATTTATTAATACTTATATTATTATTTTTAGTTTTTAATCAATCTATTAATTTATATAGTTGAATAACTTTTGGTGTTCTCATATAACCATTAATCAAATTGACCACTTTTAATAAACCTTTAAAATCGCTTATAGTATAATTATAAGCATTTCTTCCTTTTATTTTATATATATTACCAACACCCAAATTTTTTTGTATTATTAAAGCCAAAGGTATATCTTTACTATGAAATGTAATTACTATCATTGAAGCATTTTTATTTTTTGCAATATATATACAACCATCACCTTCTATTAACCCTGCTAAGTAAGAAGAAAATTTTATATTATCCTCGTTTTCTGTGGTAATAGTTTCATTAACTTCTAGCGTATGATCTCTGAGAATCCTATTTAATTTTTTATTATTAATATAAAAATTTAAACTATAATAATAATTTTTAAATTTAATATAAATATATTCTCAATATAAATATATTAAACAGCTTATTCAAAAAGCATATAGTTTTCTGCGGATTAACCCTAAGATTGGGTACTCCCCGCATATAGCTAGATTTAAAGCTACCATAGTTTTAGCAGCTAATATTATACTACCTCCTAAAGGAGATTCAACATGAGCTTTTAATAATCAATTATTAAAAAATATAGTAGGTGTTTTTACCGCAAAAGCAAAAAAAATACCACAAAATAACAACACTTGCGTAATATAATAAAAATTACTCTTAAATAACAAATCAAAATCTGTTGTACCTGTTATAGAATTCATTATTAATATAGATATTAATAAAAATAAAGATCCATATAATGTATAAAGAAAAAAATAAAAACTTGCTCTGATTTTTTTTTTAGATCCAAATAATCCTATTAATAAAAATAAAGGCAATAATATACTTTCAAAAAAAATATAAAAAAATAATGTATCTAATACCATAAAAATTAATATTAATAATATTTCTAATACTAACATTATTAATAAATAAGATTCTATATCTTTATTTATAGAATCTCAATTAGATAATATAACAATAGGCATTATCATAGTTGTTAATAAAATAAAATAAATAGATATCCCATCTACACCTAAATATAAATTATAAAAAGCTATATTATAATTTTTTTGTATAAATTGATATTCATTTAAACTTAAATCAAATAAAATATATAATATTAAAGATACTATAAAATTTATAATAAATGATATTAACACTATTTTTTTTTTTTTTAATTTTTATATTTTATTT
>Ga0193699_10000071_pt1 | contig 47751 bp, 40 predicted proteins | sample L3c2metaG_FD_160095 | JGI IMG/M metagenome (GOLD analysis project Ga0193699, IMG submission 160095) | Soil microbial communities from a riparian zone of the East river system, Colorado, United States - L3c2 | ecosystem: Environmental > Terrestrial > Soil > Riparian zone | place: USA: East...
CATCCCACTGTCACCAGAGCGCCGGGCCTGCTCAGGCCCCCACCGCTTCTCAAGGGTGATACGATCGGCATCGTCGTTCCATCGTATGCGCCGCAACAGGGATGGATTCTTCGCGGCGCCAAAGCGATGGAGGAAGCCGGATATAAAGTGATCCTCGATTCGGAGATCGAGCGGGTCCGCCGTTTCCAGAAGCACGAGGATGAACGGCGAGCCGACAACCTGACCCGGATCTGGCTCAACCCCGACGTGAAAGCGGTCATCGCAGGGACGGGGGGCTACGGTGCGGTTCGCCTGCTTCCCTACCTCGACCCGGAAATATTCCGCAAGAATCCAAAGTCGTTCGTCGGGTACTCCGACATTACAGCGCTCCACCTCTGGCTCATGCGCCGCGCGCAGCTGAGGGTGTTTCACGGACCCACCCTGGACGACCTGTTTCCCGGCCCAGGCGATGCAAGCGCCTACTCGCTGATCACCGCTCTCTCGACGCCTCGGCCCGAGACGAAGCTCGGATGCGACATTGCCCGCTCGGTGCGGCCAGGCAGCGCAGTCGGACGCCTCACCGGCGGAAATCTCTCGCTCGTGCAGCAGACCATTGGAACTCCGTACGAAATCGACACCCGCGACGCGATTCTCTTTCTCGAAGAAACGCGCGATCCGATGTCCGTCGTCGACGAACGGCTTCTCCACCTCCGCTCAGCCGGACTACTCAGGCATGTACGCGGCATCGTGTTTGGCCAGCTCTCGGTCGATCGCTCCGAGGAAGACGAGTTCGAGGATTTTCTGCTCGATCTGGTGTCGGATCTGGAAGTTCCGATCCTCATGGATTTCCCGGCCGGACACGAAGTCCCGAATCTCACTCTCCCACTCGGCACCGAGGTGGAGATTGTCGCGGACGAGAAGACCGGTTGGCTTTCGTATCGTGAGGACGCACTGGCGCCGGCAGAAGAGCGCCCGCACCTCAGCCTCGTCTGACTATAGGGCGCCTTCCGCGATCGCCGTATCGATCGCCGTGCACCAGACGTGCAGCAGCATGAGGTGAACCTCCTGGATGTAAGCGCCTTCATCGCTGGGGACAGCCACCACGTAATCCGCAGCCACCTCTTTCAGTCCCTGCCTGCCGCATAACGCGATCGTAGTAGCGCCCTTTTCTTTCGCGGCCTTCAGTCCGCGCAGCACGTTCTCCGATCGTCCGCTCGTCGTGATTCCCACGACCGCATCACCACGCTGAGCCAGCGCTTCAACCTGTCGCTCGAACAGTGCGCCGTATCCGAAATCGTTCGCGATACAAGTGACGACGCCCGAGTCTGCTACCAGCGAGATGGCGGGCAGGGCCCTTCGGGTGTCCTTGAATCGGCCGATCAGCTCTTCGACGAGGTGACTCGCTTGCGTCGCGCTACCTCCGTTGCCGAAGGCGAGAATCTTTCCACCCGTTCCGATGGAGGAGATCAGAGCAGAAGAGGCCGCGTCGGATGCTGGCTGCAACGATGCAAAACAGGCCTCGATGACCTTCTGGTGCTCGCTGAAATGCTTGGCGAAATGTTGTGCTGGCATGCGCGGATTATACGATTGCGGCGGGGCGACGCCAGTGCGGCTTCAGTCTAGCGCCCACGCCGGCGGCGGCGAGGATCCGGCTTTCCGCTGCGACCAGCGCCATGTCCGGGACGACCCGCATTGTGTCCACCCCTTCCACCGCGTCGGTGTTTGCGGAATTCTCCGGCTATTCGCTTCACCTCACGCTCGGCGTGAGAGAGCATGGCGCGATCGTCCGCTGATTCAACGACCTCGTCGGGGGACCACGGCTGCGCGAGGCGCTCCTGAAGCTCCTCGAGGTCGTCGGCGCGCACCGCACCGCGCTGTCCGCGCAGGACTACGAATCGCACCGGTCGATCGAGCCGCGGTATCTCTGCCTCTGTAAGCGAGCGCGCAATTTTCTCCGGCAGCCGCAGGCGCGCCACTCCGCGCCTCTCGCCATCGCGCTCTTCAACGTCGTAGTCGATCTCTACCTCGCGGTCCCGCACCATGACGTGGCTCGGTAGGCGGTCCAGTTTTTCGCGGATCTCTCTCGGAACGAACCTCTCCCGCTCCACCGAGAGACGCGCGGACTTGAAGTCATCCATTGAGTTGACGTTGGCGAGCTGCTCCTCGTAGAGCGACGTCAGCTCCGAGAGACCGAGCCGCTTCGTCTCCCCACCGGATCTCTTGTGCGCCTCGCGGATCTCGTCGATCACGTCACGGTTCTTTTTTACGGCGAAGTGTCTGGCTTCACCGCGCGCCATCGCTTCCGCGAGTATGTGTCGCGCCTCCTGAGCCAGCTCGACAGGAAAATCTTCGACCGTCTCGGCCTCGCTTTCCAATTCGAATCCGAAGTACTCGAGCTTTCGCTTCAACACGAGTGGCCCGTGCTTGCGGCGTGGATCGTAAATCAGCTCCGCTCCGCTGCGCGTGGCGTAGCGGAGGATGAGCTGCATCGGAACCTGTGTCCCCTCGATCGCGGCGCGAGGGATTCCGGAGCGATCCGCGAAATACCGAAGATCTCCGGCAATCGGACCCCAGCTCCCGCACACGCTGGTTCTGGAGACGCGGGCCTCGGTGCCGTCCGCCGTCTGCTCGTCGATTACCAGGTCGAACGGCATGTACTGGGCGAGGAGCTCGGTGAACTTGCGATAAATGTGATCGCGCGCGTTCACCATCTTCGTGGGCAGCTCCATCCCGAGCGAGCGGAAGATGCTGGCGGTGGCAAGCGCGGCGTCCTCGATCGCTTTGACCAGCACGCCACGCTGCTCGGCCCACTTCTCGACGCTCTCGTCGAAGAGGTGACGAGGCAGGCCGTACACTTCGCCGATATACCCGCAGTGCGAAAAAGCCTCGGCGTACAGGTTGTAAGCCGTGAGATGATCACTGCCAGGCACCGTAACGCCGGACAGGTCGCGATCCTCGCGCGTCATCCGGTGCAGCGATTCGATCGAGCTCATTACGGCCAGATATGGAACGAGCTCGTCATCGGCGTTCACCAACAGCTCCGCCCACGGCCGGTCCACCGGCATCGCTTCGACGGCCTTTCCATAGCGGGAGAGTCTGCCGTTCTCGATGATGCCGCGTCGCTCGAGCAGCGACACGGCCTTCTTGTAAGCGACGCGGTCGAGCGGGACCGGAAGCTCGAGCTGGTCCACGGCAACGCCGAGATCCGCGCACGTCATCGCAACGCGCTCCGAATCGCCGGCGAGCTGGAATTCGGGGGCTGTCGGCCGCAGCGCCGAGAACTGAATGTCGCGATCGGAGAGAATGAAGACTCTCCCGCCAGCGACGCGGCCGTGTACGCGCCCTGCCATCTGAAGAATCTCGTTGGCGCCCAGGTGCAGCTTGGTGAGGACGTTCTTGCCGCGCTCGATGATGTTGCTGAAACGGGTGTCGTCGATGACGACCGTGTCGAGGCCCTGAACGTTCAACGCGCTCTGTCCCGCCGCCGTCATGCTCAGGAAATACGGTTTCTTCTCCTCGCCCTGCAGAAACGGGCGGATGACCCGAATAGGCTCGCCGCCGTGATAGAACGCGCTGTTGATCCGCGGGAAGCGCTCGGCGACCAGCTCCGCGGCCTGCTCGACGCCGGCGCGTGTCGGGAGAAACATCCCAACTCCGCGCTTCTCCTTGACTACCTGCTGGAGGAACCGGTCGTCCAGAAAACTCAGCGGATCCCTGCGGACGATCTTCACGTCCGCTGCCTTGGCTGGATCGAACGCAGACGTCTCGAGTACTGCCGCGGCGTTGAGATAGCGCGCGTAGAACGTTGGATCCACCGTGGCCGAGAGCCAGATGAAACGGCAACCGACCCGCTTTCCCAGAGCCAGGCAGAGCTCGAGCTCCGCCGACGTCTGGTGAATCTCGTCGACCACGAGCGTGTCGGTGGGAAGGATGTCACCATCCTGAAACCAGCGGCGCGCGATTCCAGTGGTGACGACGATCACGTTCCAGGTTGGAGTCTCGGGAGTTGCTTCACGCTCACGGTTGACGACCCCAACCTTGAGCGCCTCAGTCCCGAGGATCGTCTCGGCGATTGGTCGGATAGAGAGAGTCTTTCCAGTTCCGGTGCCCGCGACGATTCCGAACCCCTTACCCGCTGCAGCGAGATCACGGATCTCCGATCCGTGCTGCTTCTCCAGAATGGTCGGTATGCGCAGGCCGAGCGCGAGCTCGATTGTCTCGCAGGCAGCGCGTGTGGGAGCGATGACGATCAGGCGACCCGTCGGCGGTTCGGCCGCGACGAAGGCCGCGTGGTCCGGCGGGAGGTATCTGTCGGTAACGGTGCGCTGCATTCGCAGTGGAAAGTGCATACATCGCACCGGATGCGAAACGGCCCCGGCGATTTTATTCGCCGGGGCCGTCGCTGCTTCAGGAGGTACTACTTAGTTGCCCTTGTGCTTGCCTTTGCCTTTGCCGTTGCTCTTTCCGTTGCCCTTTGAATCGGAGCTTCGGTACGAATTGTCGTTGCTACGGTAGCTGGTGTTGTCGTACCGGTACCCATCGTTCTGGTAACGGTTGTCGTCGTCGTTACCACGGTTCGACTTGTTCTGCTCCTTCTGCTGCTTCCTATAGTCTTTCTCCCGCTGCTTCTGCGCCTTCTGCCACTGCTTGTCGTTGTCGTTGGCGTAACGGGTGCTGATGATGGTCATCGTTCCGTTCCGGTTACGACGGGCACGCTGGATCACCAGGTTGCCGTTTCTGTCGCGGGTGCGACGCTCGTAGATCGAGTTGTTGTCGCGGCCACGACCTACCTGATACCAGCCGTTGTCAACGCGGTTGCCGTTATCGTTGCAATTCACATCGTTCGAGCGACCGAAGATGATGTCGCCGATGCTGTTGGTGCTGCGGTTGTAATCGCAGTTTCTGTTGTTGTTATTGTTGCCGTTGTTGGTGTTGCCAACGTTCTGCCTGCTGATGATCGTCAGGTTGCCGTTGGAATCGCGCCGGGCACGCTCGACTACGATGTTGCCGTAATTGTCCTGGACACGGCGCTCGTAAATCGTGTTGCCGTTGCTGTCGCGACCGACGACACGCCAGGACCCATCAATGCTGGTCCCGCTACTCGGTAGCCGGTTGTTGCTGCCCAGGATCTGAGCATCCACCGTGGCGGCAGAAGCCAGGCCCGCCAGCGCTAGTGTGATGACGAATACCTTCATCTTGAAATCCTCCGATTAAGTAGATCGACAAGCTCGTCCGCTGGATTGGATTTGTTCTTGTCTGATTTGCCCTTTTTGCCCTTCGGTGATTCATCGCCGAAAAGAACTTTCCCGTTCGTCGGGCGATTTCTCACCGCGGATGCGCAATCGGTCGGCGCCGGCTGTTGGCCTGCCGGAACATCGTTGATCCAAATGCGACACATGCCGGCCGGCGGATAGAATCCGGGTGGCACGATCTGCTCGCGCCGCTGGGTCTGCGACTGCTGCGCGCGCGGGCTCACGGGAACGGGACGCTGTGCCTCCGCGACCCCTGCCGAGATCATCAAACCGACCACGGCGGGTAGCGCTAGACGCAGCGAAGATGAGAGCGAAAACGAGCTAAAACGGTAACTCATGGCCGTATGGGGTGCACGAGGGGTGCCATATGGGCCCAAGTCCTGTAAGTCTATGGCTTGTAACATATTAGGACCATCGGACAATATTCGCAATTTGGCCGTTTGTCCTATTCGGAGGACAAACAATTATACACCTATCTTGGGCTTGGGGATGAGCTGTTTATGGCAACAACACTTAGGGGGCCGGAGCTGCTCCTAACCCCAGTGTATCAATCTCCGAAGGAGATGCCAGTAGCGCGCGCCGTCAGCACCGTGTCGTGGTCCACTTCGACGCGTTTCGGTACCGCGAGGACGTCGGCCAAGGGGACCGCCACAATGTGCGGCGACTGAAGTGCAATCATGTGGTCCCACTTTTCATCCGCGACGGCGCGGACAGCAGCTCCTCCAAATCTTACCGCGAGCAACCGGTCGTATCCTGTCGGCTGGCCCCCGCGCTGCAGGTGCCCAAGAATGAGCGAGCGAGTTTCCTTCTTCGTCAGCTCCTCGATTTCATTCGCCAGCCGCTCAGCGACTCCACCGATGCGCGTTGCCTGGCCGGGCATCGACTTCCCCATTATCGCCGGTGCTTCACCTTTCGGGAACGCACCCTCCGCGATCACTACAATCGAGAAGTGCCTTCCCGAACGACTACGCGCCATGATTTTTTCGCAAACCTTATCGATGTCGTAGGGAATTTCCGGGATGAGGATCACGTCGGCGGTGCCGGCGAGTCCCGCGTGCAGCGCGATGAACCCCGCATGCCGCCCCATCACCTCGAGCACTATTACCCGATCGTGACTCTCCGCCGTCGTGTGCAGCTTGTCGATCGCTTCGAGCGCGGTATTCACAGCCGTGTCGAAGCCGAAGGTCGTGATCGTGCCGCTGACGTCGTTGTCGATCGTCTTCGGAACGCAGACGATCTTCATTCCCCGCTCGCACAGCTCGTGCGCAATGCTCATCGATCCATCACCACCAATCGAGATCAAGGCGTCGATTCCCAGCTTGCGCGCGTTTTGGATCAGCTCGCCGGACCGGTCCTTTTCGACGCAGCTACCGTCGGGCAGATAGACGGGATAGCTGAATGGGTTACCCCGGTTGGTCGTGCGAAGGATAGTTCCGCCCAAGTGCGCTATTCCGCGCACGGTCGAGGCAGTCATGGGGATGACTTCCTCTTCTCCGAGCAGACCGGCGTAGCCTTTCTTTATACCAAGAACCTCCCAGCCGCGATTAACCGCTGAGAGCACCGCCGCGCGAATAACCGCGTTGAGGCCCGGCGCGTCACCGCCGCCGGTCGATAGAGCAATTCTCATGAGTTCAGGAGTTCTTTTCCAATAGTGATAGGACTTCGCCGGTCTTTGCGTGGCGCCCTGTCTTTGATTTCTCATAGACCGGAGTTCCGTCACGCATGACTTCGAATCGACCGCCCCGCGACGGAATCATCTTGATCTCCGCTTCGGGGAAGCGCGCACGAATCTCAGCCGCCAGACCGGCGGCTCGAGGCTCGTAGTGTCAAACGACGCAATATTCGATGCTGATCTGCATTGAGAGCGTGGTTGGTGCCAGTTGAATCTATTGATTGGGAGAAGCGTATTGCTCGACGAGCTGGCGGGCTTCGGGAGTGTCCACCTCTTTGAGCGCGTTCAGCGCCGGCGTGCGAATGACGTTGTTCCAGACTTCCTGCGCCATCAGCTGCTTGGCGAGCGGAAGCGCCGCGTTCTTTTCCAGACGAATGTCCGACGCCAGCGCCGCCCCACGAACAATGAAAGACGGATCGGACCGCGCCATTTCGCGGAGGCGAATCCCCACATCGACCGCGACCTTTCCACTGATTACAAACTGGCCGAGCGCGGTCGCTGCTTCCTGACGCACGCGGGCGTCGGGATCGCGAGTCGCAACAACGACCGCGTCTCTCACGTTGCGCATCGGTGGTATGCTCGCGCGGGTTACGAAGCTGCCCCAGGCACCGATGGCGGCGACAGCGCGCGCGCGTACGCCCCAGAACTTGTCGTTGCGCGTGGCGCGGACGAGCGCGTCGAGCGCCATTTGCTCGGCAGGCCGCTGAGCGAGGATGTCGACAGCTTCGACTCTCCCGAGCACATCGTCATCGTTGACCAGCTGATATCGCATCATCGCCGTCGAGCGTGGAAAATCCGTTATGTCCAGTATCCAGTTCCCTTTGTCCCAGCGGATCGAGCGCGGAGGAGCCTTGAGGTTCGCTCCCGCCTCTCCTGTTCCATCTCGTACCGGCACGACGAACCGAACAACCCCGCTGTCGGTGCGCGCCTCGACGTCCACATCGACATCGAAAAAGCTCGTGAGGTTGTCGCGCGGCTGCACTTCCTTCGCGCTCACGACTATACGTCCGGCCGCGCGATCGTACTGCGCTGAAACCTGGAAAACGGGAAACCCCGCTCCATAGACCCACTGATCGAAGAACGGCTTGAAATCCTTCCCCGTCGACTGTTCGAACGCCTTGCGGAGATCATCCGAGACGACGTTGCCGTAGGCATTCACCGTCGTGTAGCGGTTCATCGCCTTCCAGAAGAGAGCGTCGCCCAGCTGGTGGCGGAGCATCTGAAGTATCGTCGCGCCCTTGGGGTAGATGTGCCCGCTGAAGAAGACCTCGATCGGATCGGTCACCCACTTGTCCCACACGATCGGGCGCCGTGCTCGCCGGTCGGCGTCGATGGTCTGCTCCTGCGCGCCGAGCCGGTCGAACGCGCCTTCGTCGACGCCTTTGGCCTCCTCGGTAAAGATCTGCTCCATGAACGTCGCGAAGCCTTCGTTGAGCCACACGTCGCCCCACCGCCGAGTGGTGAGAAGATCTCCGTACCACTGGTGCCCGAGCTCGTGGGCCATGAGCCCTTCGGAATTCGCCTGCGGCTCCGCCCAGGCCGGATGCAGTATCGCAACGTCGTTCTGCGATGTCGCGGTGACGTTCTCCATGCCGCCATACTGGAATTCGGGAATGACGATCTGGTCGTACTTCGCCCATGGGTACGGCACGCCGGTCTTGCGCGAGAATACGTCGATGGCTTCCGGCGTTTTTGCGAAGCCACGCCACGCCGCCTGGATCGAGTCGGGATAGGTCCAGTATCCAACCGGCACTTTTCGCCACGGCTCGTCATGCAGCACGATGTAGTTGCCGACGACGGCAGTCATCAGATAGGTCGAGGCGGGTTTGTCGAGAACCCAGTGCCACTCAATGCTGTCGCCGACTGTGCGCGATCCTGCCAGGCGCCCGTTCGACAGAGCGCGCTCGCCCTTTGCAGTCCAGATGTAGAACTCCCACGTCGTCTTGTCGTTGGGGAAGTCGTAGGTCGGGACCCAGAAATGGGTGTCCTCGGTCTCGCCCTGCGTCCAGACGATATGTCTTGCCGGCCTGAAGTACGCTCCCTTCGCCCGATTCGCCCCATCGTAGTCGATCGTGATCGACGTCTTTTCGCCGGCGCGAAGCGGCGTGGCGAGGTGCACGACGACGGCGTGATCATCGGAATCGTATTTCAGCGACGTCGTGCCGGTGGCAACGCGGGTGAACGTCATGTCGCCGGCATCGATCGAGATCTTGGAGACCGGAGCTGCTCCAGTGAGACCGGCGATGCGAAGCGTCGTCGTTCCAACGACAGCCTGGCGCGGCCAGTCGAACCGGATCGTAGTCGACTGGTGTTGAAGGTCGTACGTCCTCCGCCTTTCCGGATGCGATACTCCGGCCGGTGCCGGACCCCAGACGATGAGCGGTGTCTCCTGAAACGGCGGGACACGATCGGCGTTGCGACTGGTGTCCATCTTGAACGGTGGCAAGACGAGTGGCGGACTCGGCTGACTCGGGGCGGGAGGAGGGGCGGGTGTCGATGGCGCGCATGCGATTGCAATGGCGCAAGCAACCGAGCCCGGGACGAAAAAGCCTTTCATTCTGCGTTGCAACGGGTTGGGTACACGCGGATGATTCGGAACTGCGGCGGGAGGCGGTCGATCATATGGTATCTAATCTGCCAACCCTGGGGAAAGATAGGTGCGACGCGCCTTCACGCTCTTGGAGATCGCCGTCACGCTCGGCATCCTGAGCATACTCTCGGCCATCGCCATCCCATGGATGGGCGGAATTCTCGACCGGGTGAAGGTGCGCAGCGCGGCAGTGGAGATCGAGTCGCTATTCAGCGCGGCCCGCCACATCGCGATCGCGCGTGCTACTCAAGCAACTGTCGAGATAGACCCGGTTGCGCAGTCGATCAACATCAGCGTCGGCGCCGACACCGTTCGTAAGCGGGAGATCGGCGCGGCCCATGATGTTCGGATTTCGGCGACGCGGGCGCGAATGTCCTACGCCGCTACGGGAATGGGATACGGCGCCGCGAATCTCAGCGTCGTCGTGCGACGGAACGCGTCCGTCGATACCGTCTTTGTGTCGCGACTGGGTCGGGTGAGGTACTGACCTCGATAGTATCGGCGGCCTCGACCTCGCCGTTGGAACCAGCATCGACGGTCGTGCCGAAGTCGTAGCCGGGAACGGAAATTCGCGGGATCTGCTGACCTATCAATCGCTCGATTGTCCGCACCATCGCGATCTCGTCGGGGGACATGAAGGTGTACGCATCGCCCGTAGCGGCAGCGCGGCCGGTGCGACCGATGCGGTGCACATAATCTTCGGGCTGTTGGGGGACATCGTAGTTGATGACGTGACTGATGCCGGAGACGTCCAGCCCGCGTTGAGCGATATCGGTGGCGACGAGCACGCGAATTTTCCCCAACTTGAAATCCTCGAGCGCCCGAGTCCGTTCCCCCTGCGATTTGTCGGCGTGCATGGCGGTCGCCGCGATTCCTTCGTCTTCGAGGTGGCTGACGACCCGGTCGGCGCCGTGCTTGGTGCGGGTGAAAATCAAAACGGAGTCCATCTCCGCCTTCTTCAACAGCTCGACCAGGAGCCGGGTTTTGCGCTCGCGCGCGACCGGGTAAACAGCGTGTGTAACAGTGCTGACCGCCTCGGAGCGACGTCCAATCTGTACTACCACCGGCTTGCGCAGATACGTCCGCGCCAGGGCTTCGACTTCCGGGGACATGGTGGCACTAAAGAGAAGCGTTTGCCGGTACGGCGGGATCTCCTTCACTATCCGATTGAGCTGGGGCGCGAAACCCATGTCGAGCATTCGATCGGCTTCATCCAGCACCAGAACCTCGAGATCGTCGAAAACGACGTTCTGCCGTTCCATGTGATCGAGCAGCCTGCCTGGAGTCGCTACTACGACATCCACTCCCGCACGAAGAGATTTCGACTGCGGCTCGATACCTACTCCGCCAAAAATCGGGACGACGCGCAACGTCGTGTATTTGCCGTATTTGCGAAAGCTTTCTTCGACCTGGGCCGCGAGCTCGCGCGTCGGCGTCAGGATCAACACGCGGACGCGGTGAAGCGGCGCACCCTTCTCGTCGGTGATCGGCGCCTTGATGAGATTGTGCACGATGGGGAGCGTGAACCCGGCCGTTTTGCCGGTGCCGGTCTGGGCAAGACCAATCAGATCCCGACCTTCCAGCGCCAGAGGGATTGCCTGCTGTTGGATAGGCGTGGGATGCGTGTAACCAGCATCGAGCACCGCGTGCAACACTTCGGGCGCGAGATCGAGCTCCGCAAAGGAGACGCCCATGTCGACTAATTCTTCACTCATCTAGCTGAAATATACCCAGACGCCGGGGCGGAACTGATTGCTACCCGCTACCTGCTACCTGCTACCCGCTTCCCGCCAGGCTACGAATTGGACAGCAATCCCAACAACGCCTCGTTGACTTCATCCGGGGTCTCTTCGGGTATGATGTGACCCGCCCCCTCGATCTCACGAAGCGCGATTCCGGGAATGAGCCGCTTGTAGATATCCAATCCATCGGCTGGAATCATGTGGTCGAGGCTTCCCCACACTCCTATTGCCGGCAAGCTGACCGTGGCCAGCTTTCTCGTGCGCGCCGCTGTCCAGTCATACGAATGAAGCAGTTGTCTCAATGCGACTGAGCATTCAGGGAACTGAGTCGGGGCCCAGTACTGGTCGACGTCTTCTTCGCTGAAGCTTCCGCGACTACCGTACACGCGCTTCAACGCAAGCTTCACGATCGTTCGCGGCCTCACGCGCCGGATGATCGGGTCGAGAAATGATGGGCTGAGTGATCGGTACAGCCACATTCGGGGCACACCACTGAGTCCCACGGGAGACAACAATGCCAGAGAGCGTGCGCGGTCCGGATGCCTGGACACGAAGTGGTAGAGCAGCGTCGCGCCCATCGAATGACCGACGAGCGCTGGCTTAACCAGTTCGAGCGCGTCGAGAATCTCTTCAATGTGATCGACGAGCGATTCAACCGAATACTCTCGCACGCCCAGCGGCTTGAACGAAAGCCCGTGGCCTTTGATGTCGACCGCGATTGCGCGGAAGCCCGCGTCCGCGATTGCCGGAAGATTCCGCCGATAGACGTAGAGTGAGCATCCCCATCCCGGGACGAACAACACGGGAGGCGAGGCGGGATCTCCTCTTTCGACAACGCGCACTTTGATTCCAGAGCGTAGCCGCGGATACGACACGCGGTAAGCAGGATCGCCCGCGGGAAACATCTCGCCGGGACTCAAACGTCCGCGACGAACGGGTCTGATCATCTGATCAGGTCAACTCGATTTCTCTTCCGAGTAGTTTACCGATCAAGCCGATGCGGAAGGTGACATCCGCCCACTTGGACTCTTGTGCGGCTCCGTCGTCGAGAGGGAACGTTGACCACGCCCACGGATGCGTCGTCACTGGACGTTCCGTTCCCTTGTGAGGGTGCCAGACACCGTTTCGATCGCGGTCATCGACGAAACGCTCGTACAGCTTCACCCACCCCTCGTTGCGACGAAGGAAGTTGAGCCGCGCCATCGTCTCGAGCCACATCAACGCGAACGGAACGTCAGCTTCGACCGCGTTGCGGTGGGGCAGCACGTCACCCATGATGAGATGCGGCTGCGACACCATCTTCTTGCCGAACAGTTGCAACGCTTCCTGACGGGGCAACGGTTGCGTAATCCAGTCGTAGATCCGCTCGACTTCGGTGAAATGCTCGTGACGGAAAATCGGCATGTGCGCGAGCATCGTAAGCGTGTAGATCGACGGAGGCGCTGACTCAGGGGCGAGCACGTGGGTATTGCCGACTCTCATCCACGGCTTTTCACCAAGCGGTGAGATTAGATAGGCTACGTTCCGCTCGAGAATGCGGCGGGCGGCACCACGGAGTCTCGGATCGTTCTCGTAACCGCACTGCGCCAGCGTGGCCGCGGCTGCCTCTCGAAAAACCCCGCGCGTGCGGCGCACCAGATCGTCGTCCTTCGTTTTGGTGCCGAGCTCGAAGGTGAAGGCGGGATCGTTGTCTTCTGCGAGTAGCCTGAAAAGCAGTCTCCGCGCGAGAACGAGTGGCGGTGACTCGGCCCCCCAGCCGTACTCCATCAGGCGACGAACGGCTGGAATCGTTCCGACGTTGGCGAAGTCAGAGCTGTGCTTGCTCGGAATCGAGAGGATGGAGTGGTTCCACATCCCGTCGCGGCTCTGCGTGACCGCAAGCTTGATTGCCGGCCGATGCGACAGCGGCAGAGACTCGATCTCGGCAGCCGGGGGGTCGCTGAGGCGGGCGACTTCCTTCATCGCTCTGTATTTGATCGGCGCCGAGGCGTGCTCCAAAACCCAGCTCAGAGGAAATGAAAGCGGCTCCGGGGCTGGTGCTGGTATCGTTGGGGCTAATTCGGGGGTGATAGTTGGTGCAGTCACTAGCGGCGCTCGGCACGCGGAAAGGAGCAAACCCTGGAAGCCGACGCACTGATCAGTCGCCGACAGCGCGGGGAAGAATAGCACGTTTTCAGCAAGACGCTAGGGGCAGTCAAGTAACTCCGTGTGGGAGAAAGAGTTACGCCACTCCGAGGTCTTCAGCTTTGCTGACCAGCTGCTCGCTGCACCTCTGACCACTCCCGGCTTTTGTTTTGTAAGTGCCGGATCGCGCCCGAACCCAACCTTTTGAGTGTTTGTGGCGTATAACATCCGGGCCGCAGTTCGGCGGCTAACACACATCTCCAGGAGAGCAGGATGAAGGTTATTCGCATCGCCACGCTGGCATTTGCCCTATGCGCTGGCATGACCTCGGTTGCGGCAGCGCAGGGACAGCCCGCGCCGAAGGAAGGCCAGGGCGAAATGCGCCGTGGCGGTGGAATGGGCGGGATGCTCCTAAAGGACATCACCCTCACCGAAGCACAGAAGGAACAGGTCAAGACGATTCGCGAGAAGTACGTGCCGCGGCAGCTCGAGCTGCGCAAGGCGGTTCAGGCGACCGGTGGCCCGCCGGACGACGCGACTCGCGCCAAGATGATGGAGCTTCAGAGCCAGCAGTCAGCGGAGATCCGCGCGATCCTCACCGCCGATCAGCAGAAGGCCTTCGACCACAATCTGCACGAGATGAAGGAGCGGATGGACGCTCGCAAGAACGGCAGCAGCTAAAGTCGCGCTACGATTGCGGCTCCAGAGCCGCGAGAGTGTAGTTGCTTTTCGGGTTCCAGAGGATCCAGCTCTGGAACCCGTTGTCGTATCCGGCCTTCTTCTGGGCTCGGATATGCTCCGCGTAATAGTGGGGGGACCCGAGGGTGAAGTCCTGATACCACGGGATCACGCGCGCGGCGTTGGGAACGGAATCGCTGCGCGCAATCGCATCCTTCAGCGCACGGTTGATCGTTTCGTACGGATGCGCGTTGGGATTGCGAATCTTGTAGGTGCCGCGCGCGAAGTGCGACGGATAAATCATCGGCAGCACTACATCGACCTGGTCGACGAACATCTCCCAGCGCTGTCCGATTCCCATGTCGGTAGTGTCTGTCGCAGTCAATCCGAACACGTCGGCAGTGACGCGCATTCCCAGCGGCTTCAGGGCCTGCCGAACGAAGCCGAGCTGATCGCGAATGACCTGCGCGCGGGTCCGGCCGTTGGCTAACGGATATACGGTCTCGGAAATGAGGCGCTTCTCGTCGGGAAAGCGGACGTAGTCGAACTGGACTTCACTGAAGCCTAGTTCGTGGGCCTCACGCGCCAAATCGACGGCGTATTGCCAGACCGCTCGCTGATGCGGATCGAGCCACGGATGTCCGTTCTTGTCGAGCCAAGGCTTGAGATCGGATTTCCGCTTGATGGCGAGCTCCAGTTTTTTCTGGGCCAGCAACGGATCCTTGGCGACGACGATGCGCGCGATTGGATAGATATGGTGCGCGATCATTGTGTCGAGAACTGCGCGGAGCTTCGAGCTCGACATCCAGTGTCCATCGGCGGTATCCGCTCCGATCTCGCGCGCGAGAGGAACGCCCGAGCGATACAGCACGAATCCTCGATCATCCTTCACGTCGATCACGAGCGCATTGATCTCGGTCCGCTTCGCGACACCGATCAGATCAGTGAGCTTTCGCCCGAGCGCCGCCCACCGGTTGACGTAGAGTCCGCGAAGGGTGTCCGGAGTGGCAACCCGAACGATCTTGTGGGGAACTACCGAGTCGGAGCGGCGAGATGGTGGGCCCGCTGGCGGAATTTCGCCGACGACGCCCGGGACGGATGCATCTCCCTGGTGCTGGCAGGCGAGCAACGCAAAAGAGAACGCGATCGTTCCGATGCGTGCTGTCTTGATCATGATTGTTGATGCCCTGACGCGCGATGCGACTGGAATCAGAGCGCGTTCAGCTCGGCGTTGGCGTCGGAGAGGTAACCCATCTCTCTGACCACACTCTGCGCCTGTTGGGTGACCATGGTGAGGCCGGTTGGCTGGGCATTGAGTCCGCCGGTGCGAAAGCGCACCAGCTCCAGACGCATTGATCGCAGGAGCTGCCGGCAGTTGTCCAGCCTTTCCTGTGCTTCCGTCTTCTTGCGTCCGACGTCGGCAAGCGCGCGGCGTTGGCGACGCAAAACGGCAAGGCGCCGCACGCGTCCTTCGCTGGCGTTGTAGTCGAGCGGATTCGCTTGAGACTCGAGTGTGGAGATTTCCTTCTCCACGACTTCCGGCGACGATCCCGCTGATCCGCGATCCATGTCGGAGAGATTGAGCGCGAGCTGTTGGACTTTTCTGAAGACCGCATCGGCAGACGCCGCAACCTCGGGAATCTGCTCCCTTTCGTTCGGCGGCATGTTGAGAAGCTGCCGGTGGATCTCGCGGTGATCCGACTCTGCCTCGCGTATCGCCGACCCATACCGGGAATCAGCGAACGGCGCGGGAGCGCCGGCGGGAATCGGACTGGTCGTCGGGCCGCCGGTCCTCGGATATGGCTGGAACGATTGCATCGAGGGCAGTGGCGACATCGGTGAGAACATTCCCTGCCCACGCGAGCGAGCACGAGCGCGAACTTCCGCGCGCTTCTTGTCGTCGAACAGCGCGCGCGCATCGTCGATGGTCTCGGCCGCGACATCGAAGATCAGACGGTCGCGCGGCTGACGGAACACGTCGCGCCAGTCGTACCCCGCTGCCCACAGCTTCGAATACTTGAACGCGAGCGCCACAGTCCAGATGACTGTAAGGGCGAGGAAGCTGTGATCCGAGAAGAGCGAGATCGGGACGAGGATCGCGTTTACCGCGAGGTACGGCGCCAGCTTGCGGCGGAACGAGACCACCATCGGCGCGTTCCACTTGCTCAGCTCGTCGGCCGACGGCGAGGTCGGCGCGTACGGCGTCTGCGTCGCCGGAGTGTAACGGTCGCGGAAAGAGGATGTGACTTCGGTTTCGCGTCTCGGCTGCTGCGGAGGCACGGGCGCGGTCGAGGCGCGTGTCGCAAGCGTGGGCATCGAGCCGCCGTTCAACGCCGCCGAGAACGCAGCCGCGCTCGGAAAGCGGTCGTTTGGATCCTTCTCCAGACAAATCATGACCGCGCGCGAAAGATCGGGCGGCAGATCGGGCCAGCGCTCGTCGACAGGAACGGGCTTCTCCGAGAGGTGCTTCACGAGCATCGACGGCGTGTTGTTGGCGACGAATGGCGGCTGGCCGCAGAGCATCTGGTAACCGACGACGCCCAGAGAGTACAGGTCGCTCCGTCCATCGATGGCGTGGTCACCGGCGGACTGCTCCGGAGACATGTAGGCCGGCGTTCCAATGGCCATTCCCGTCGCGGTCAAACGCGAGTCGCCACTATCGGTGAGAGCGCGCGCGATACCGAAGTCCGTAACCATCGCACGACCGGTCTCTTCGTCGATGATGATGTTGTCGGGCTTGATGTCGCGGTGGATGACGTTGCGGTGGTGCGCGTATGCGAGAGCATCAGCGACTTCGCGCAGAATGCGGCGCACTTCTACCGGCGGAATCGGGCCGTGCTGCTGCAGACGCTGGCCAAGGTTGTCACCCTTGATGTACGCCATCACGAAGTACACGAGATTGTCACGCTCTTCGACGGTGTAGATCGGAACGATGTTCGGGTGATTGAGCTGTGCGGCGGTCTCCGCTTCACGCAGGAATCGCTGGCGAATATCGGAGCGAAAGCTCAGTTCCGGGGGCAGGACCTTGACCGCAATCTCTCGCTTCAGACGCCTGTCTTTGGCGCAATACACGATGCCCATACCGCCACGACCGATCTCGCTCTCTAGCTCATAGTTTGCAGAGAGTACTTGAGCCACATGTGTTCCGAGCTCGTCGGTTGGACTAATTGGCATTTGGCCGCGTCAATTCAGCAGGTCCAGTATTGCGATTCGTGCCGGGCTGGCGTAAATCCGCGAGAGCAAAAGATGCAGTATAGGAGGGCTGTGGAGTAGTATCTAAATAAGAATCTTGTCCTCGGAATGACAATGGCAAACCGTCAAACACTTCCTGTTCTCCCTTTGAGGGGGACGGTGATATTCCCTGGCCTGACCCAGCCGATTGCGGCAGGAAGGCCTTCAACTCTTCGAGCGATCGAATCCGCGCTCAAAGGTGACCGCCTCGTTTTCGCGGTCGCGCAGCGCGACAACACCGAAGAGCCGACATCCGACATCCTTTACTCGATGGGCGTAATCGCGCGCATCGGGCAAATTCAGCGCGGGCTGGGCGGCGTCCAGCTCCTGTTACAGGGCGAGCAGCGCGCCACCGCACTTCAATATTCGACGACCGACGGATTTCTCAGCGCGGTAATCGTTCCAGCAGAGGAGATGAACCCTCAAACAGAGAACGATGCTGCGTTCACTGCGTTACAGAAAGAGACGCGCGAACGGGCGGCTGAGCTCGGTGAGCGCAGAGGACTTCCTGAAGAAGTCGTCCACCAGGTTCTCGACTCGGTTACCGAGCCGGGCCGGTTTGCCGACCTGGTAGCGGGCTATATCGACCTTCCCGTCCCCGAGAAGCAGGGACTTCTCGAGACCCTGAGCGTCGAAGAGCGTCTCCGCCGCGTTCTCGTTCACGTGCAGCGCCAGGTCGGACTGCTCGAGGCGCAGGAAGACATCAAGTCGCAAGTCCAGGAGGAATTGGGAGAGCGCCAGCGCGAGATGTATCTGCGCGAGCAGCTCAAGACGATTCAGAAGGAGCTTGGCGACGACGATTCGAGCAAGGAGATCACGGAGCTGCGCGACAAGCTCGCGAAGCTCGAGCTCTCCAAAGAGGCGCGCGCGGAAGTCGAGCGTGAGCTCGGGAGGCTTGAGAGAGCCGGCCGCGAGTCGATGGAAGCGCAGGTGATCCGCACCTATCTGGAGTGGATCGCGGAGCTGCCGTGGAACAAGCGCTCGGACGATCAGCTCGAGCTCAAGCACGCGGAGACGGTGCTCGAGGAAGATCACTACGGCCTGAAGGATGTGAAGGATCGCGTGCTGGAGTTTCTCGCGGTCAGGCAGCTGCGCGCCAGCCAGCTCGCCGACGAAGTCGAGAAGACGGGCGAAGTGCCCGCCGCCAAGCTGTTGACGGACAAAGACGACGCCACTCCGACACTCGCCGTCGGAGAGAATGCCGATCGGGCCATCACTGACAAGGCCGAGGCGAAGTCCCGCGCCATGGCGAAGGGACCGATCCTTCTTTTCATTGGACCGCCGGGCGTAGGCAAAACCTCGATCGCCAAATCGATTGCGCGCTCGCTGGGACGCGAGTACGTGCGCGTTGCGCTCGGAGGCGCCAGAGACGAAGCCGACATCCGTGGTCACCGTCGTACCTACGTCGGAGCAATGCCGGGTAGAATCATCCAGGGGCTCAAGCAGGCGGGGACCAAGAACCCGGTCTTCCTGCTCGACGAAGTGGACAAGCTCGGAACGTCGTATCAGGGTGATCCATCGAGCGCCTTGCTCGAGGTACTGGATCCTGCCCAGAACGACACCTTCACCGATCACTACCTCGGCATCCCATTCGATTTGAGCGAAGTGATCTTCATCGCGACCGGGAATTTCGTGCAGAACATTCCGGGTCCGCTGCTCGACCGCATGGAGGTCGTAGACTTCGCCGGCTACACCGAGAAGGAGAAGGCCGAGATCGCGAAGAAATATCTGCTGCCGCGTCAGCTCGAGGAGTCGGGGCTGAACGACAAGGACATTACCTTCACCGAAGATGCGGTCATGTCGATCGTGTCCAGCTACACTCGCGAGAGTGGAGTGAGACAGCTGGAGCGCCAGATTGGGGCCGTGACTCGCAAGCTCGCGCGGAAGATCGCATCGAGCGAAGACGTGAAGCACGTCGTCGACGCGGAGGGCGTGCGGGACCTGCTCGGCAGACCGCGTGTTCATCCGGAGCATGCGCTGGCGGAGAGCGAAGTGGGTATCGCCACCGGGATGTACTACACGCCAATGGGCGGCGACATCATGTTCGTCGAGGCGTCGATCAGACGCTACTACGGCAATCGCAACGGCGACGAGTCGGCGCCAGCCGGTCCTGGTGGAGCGGTGTCGCTGATCCTCACCGGTCAGCTCGGCGACGTGATGAAGGAATCGGCGCGCGCGGCATTCACCTACGCTACGAACAATGCCGCGAAGCTCGGGATTCCGCGCGACAGACTCGGCGCAATCGAGGCGCATATCCACGTGCCCGCGGGTGCAATTCCAAAGGATGGCCCTTCGGCTGGTATCGCAATCGCCACGGCTCTGGTGTCGGAGATGTCAGATCGTCCGGTAAAGCAGGACGTCGCGATGACTGGCGAGATTACGCTTCGCGGTCGTGTGCTCCCAATTGGTGGGCTCAAGGAAAAAGTCCTCGGCGCTCATCGGGCAGGGATCAAGACCATCATCATCCCGAAGGGAAACGAGGCGGACATCGAGGATGTTCCAGAGGAAGTAAGGAAAACCCTCGAGTTCCATCCCGTGGAAACCCTGAGCCAGGTGCTGGAGATCGCGCTCGTGGCGGTGGCACCGGGCGAGCGGGCGGCGCCGCTGGAGATAATGGGAGTCGCGTAGACTCCGCAAAGCAAAAAGGGGAGCCATTGATTGGGCTCCCCTTTTTCATTTCCGTACTGTCGCTAGAAGATGATCGGGCCCCACGCAAAGACCTTCCACGGATCTGCCCTGAGTGAAGGCGGTTCCGTACCTTCGATGAAATACTCCGTGTAGCGACGGTCGGCGGGAGTTTGATCCGTCGCGAGCTCGCCGGTGGCGCGATCCACTTCACCCATGATGACGCCGAGCGGCGGAGTCCACTGAGCGGCCTCGCGCGACGTGAGGATCTCGGGCTTCGCTGCGTAGTAACGCGCCACCATCCGTCCCCACACCGGCGCGGCGAACGAGCCGCCGCCCGCACCCCTGCCCATGGACGTGGGCTTGTCGAATCCAAGCCAGACACCGGCGACTAGATCGGGCGTCAGCCCGATGAACCAGACATCGGTGTTGTCGTTCGTAGTTCCGGTTTTTCCCGCGACCGGTATCGAAGCAGGCACATACTCCCTGACCGGCGTCGCGGTGCCCCGCTCAACGACGTCGCGCATCATGTCGCGTACGACGTACGCAACCCGCGGATCCAGCGCCGGAGCGAGCGCACGCACTTCACGCCTCAGCAAGACTTTTCGATTTCTGTCCTCGACACGGTAAATGAAGCGCGGCTCCATCGGAGTACCGAGATTCGCGAAGGTGGTGTACGCCGCCACCAGGTCGAGCGGTTGAACTGCGGAAGCGCCGATAGCGCTCGACGGGTACGGCGCTATCACTGAATTGATACCCATTCGAGCCGCGAGGTTCGCGATTGAATCCATCCCGAGCTTCATCGCGATCTGAACCGCGACAACATTGCGAGACATCGTCAGCGCCTCACGAAGCGTCATCGTACCGAGGAACTCGCCGTCGGAGTTTTCAGGCCGGTAGATCGTCCGGTTCGGAAGATTGATGGCGAGAGCGGTGTCCGCAAACATTGCGTTGGGACGGATGCTGTCGGCGATCGCCGCCGCGTAGACAATCGGCTTGAACGACGATCCCGGCTGACGCATTCCGTCAACCGCGCGGTCGAACTGCGAGTCGTTATAATCTCGTCCGCCCACGAGCGCGCGAACGTCCCCCGAAGTCGGGTCGAGCGCCACCACCATTCCCTGGAGATAGTCCGTGGTCCGTCCGGGTTGCTTCGTCGCGCCCGCGTGGTACTTGGGATGCTCGTAACCTGGCTCCGCTTCGACCGCGGCCGTGCCCTCGAGCAGCGCGCTCGTCGCGGCATTCTGAAGAATCGGATCCAGGCTGGTGTAGATCCGATAGCCGCCCTGATTGACGGGAATGCCCGCGCGCAATGCCTGTACCCGGACAACATTCACGAACCAAGGCGAGTACGCGGAATAGCCGCCATTAGGCGTAGTGACGAGCCGGGACGCTTTGGCGACCGCAGCCTGATCGTGAGTGACGTACCCCTGATCCACCATCAGCGACAGCACGACGTTCCGCCGCTGGGTTACACGATCGGCGTACTTGAGTGGGTCGTAAAGGGCTGGCCCTTTGGGCATTGCCGCGAGCGCGGCCGCTTCCGGGAGCGAGAGCTTTGATGCGCTCTTGCCGAAGTAGTGTTGCGCCGCGCTCTCCACGCCGTACCAGCCGTGGCCAAAGGGAATTTGATTCAGGTACGCTTCCAGTATCTGATCCTTGCTGTAGTGCTTCTCCATCTCACGCGCCGCCGACTGCTCGCTGAGCTTCCGCCCGATACTCCTGTCGGTGCGATCGATGAGCGTGGGATGCATGTTGCCGACTAGCTGCTGGGTGATCGTGCTCGCACCGCGGCGTTCGCCGAAAATGTTGTCCTTGAGCGCGCCGGCGATTCCCACGACGTCGACGCCATCGTGCTGGTAGAAGCGGTGATCTTCCACCGCGACGAATGCCTGCGGGAGATACTTGGGCAACGATTTGATCGAAACGTTGGTGCGGATCTCCTTGCCGATTTCGCCAATCAGAGAGCCATCGCGCGCGAAAACCAACGACGCCTGGGCCATCGGGACGATCGTCCATGGTTCCGTGTCGGCAGTTTGGGCCTGCTGGCCGCCCAAAAGAACGGGTGTAAACAGAAGCGCACCCGCGAGCAGCGCGCAGAGCGGTTGATTGTACCTCTGCGCTATGGCAACTTCAGAAGGATGGATCGATCTATTCATCTCGTCGTAGTTCAGCTAAAACCGCGTAAGGGCGATTATGCTGTCAACCTCGCCCGCCTCGCCGGCATTTTTTCGCAGATAGACTCCCTCGAACCACGTCCCGATGTCGCCGTCTTCGCCGAGACGGCGCTCACCGGATACTTCGTGGAAGGCGGCGTCCGCGACGTCGCGATGACCGCCGGCGCCTTTGCCCGCGATCTTCAGTCCCAGTACACCTCGGCAGTTACTACACCGCAGCCGCTCGATGTGTGCATTGGCTTCTACGAGGTCTGGAACAATGCCTTCTATAATAGCGCGCTCTATGTGACGCTGGGAGGCGACGAGCCACTGATCAGGCACGTCCACCGCAAGCTGTTTCTCCCGACGTACGGCCTGTTCGACGAGGAACGATTCGTGGATAGCGGTTTCGAGGTGCGCGCCTTCGACACAGGTTGGGGCCGCGCGGCGATGCTGATCTGCGAAGACGCGTGGCACAGCCTCACAGGAACGGTGGCCGCGCTGGACGGAGCGACCACGGTTTTCGTGCTATCGGCATCTCCTGCCAGGGGTGTGTGGCGGCGCGAGGACGAAGGTCCGGTGCCCGCCAATCTCAAGCGTTGGGAACGATTGGCCCGCGACATCGCCGAGGAGCACGGGGTTTACGTGGCGCTGGTGAATCTCGTCGGGACCGAGGGCGGCAAGACTTTCTCCGGAGGATCGATCGTCTGCGGTCCGCACGGAGACGTTCGCGCGCAGGCAGCACTGTGGGACGAGACGATCATGACGATCACGCTCGATCCGCATGATCTGACCCGTGCGCGCTCGGACGCGCCGCTTCTCAACGATCTCCAGACAATGATGCCGCACTTGATGCGGAACGTCTCGCGCATCCAGAGTGGCGAGACGCCGGCTTTGTCCTATGACGACGCGCCAACCGATGGCGGGCCTCTCACGCCCGCGATGAAAACGACGAAGACGAAGACGAAGACGAAGAAGTCCGCTGCCAGCCCGCAGACGGCAACTCGGAACCGCAACGGCAGCGAGCCAATTCCGGTGGTTAGGACGCCCGACGGACCGGGTGGCCCTCCACCACTCGAGATCGATCCGGAGCTCACCGCCGGGTGGCTCGTCTCGTTCCTACGGGAAGAGTTCGAGCGGCGTGGCTTCGAGAAGGCAGTGCTCGGACTCTCGGGCGGAGTCGACTCCGCCGTGACTGCCTATCTCTCGAAAGAAGCACTCGGCGCGGACAACGTCGTCGCGGTGCGGATGCCTTACCGCACATCGAATCCTGATTCTCTCGCCCACGCGCAGCTCGTCATCGACCAATTGAAGATTCAGTCGCGTACGATCGACATCTCTCCCGCCGTTGACGGGTACCTCGCGAACGAGAAGGATGCAGATCCTGCTCGCAGAGGCAACGTGATGGCTCGTGAGCGAATGATCGTCCTCTTCGATCAATCGGCGAAATACCGCGCGCTCCCCGTCGGCACCGGCAACAAGACCGAGCGCCTGCTCGGCTACTTCACGTGGCACGCGGACGACTCCCCGCCGATCAATGCGCTAGGTGATTTGTTCAAGACGCAGGTGTGGCAGCTCGCGCGATTTCTCGGTGTGCCCGATGTGATCGTCGGCAAGCCGGCCTCCGCGGATCTGATCGAAGGTCAGACCGACGAGCGGGATTTCGGCATCAGCTACGCCGAGGCGGACGACATTCTCAACTGGTTGGTGAGCGGGTACAGTCCGACCGTGCTCGTCGCGCGCGGGTTCGATCCGGCAAAGGTGGAGCTGGTTCGAAAGCGCCTCGCCGGAACGCACTGGAAGCGAAAGCTTCCAACGGTGGCGATGGTGAGCGCCACCGGCATCGGCGAGGCGTACTTGAGACCAGTCGACTACTGAGCTGCTTGTGCCTGGCAGGAGCCCCCGCTGATCGCGACAGTAGGCGGCATTCTGAACTCGCAGGTCGACATCACCTTGTAATGAATGTTGTACTCGCGCTCCGCGGCTGCGACTGCATCGAGCTTCGAAGCAAGTGCGGCGGAATCCGTCGTTTTCGCGCAATAGACGAGATAGTAGCGCGGACCGCCGCATGCTCTCGAGCCAACTGCGGCCGCCCGGCACTCGGCGGCCGATCCGCATCCGTCGGTCTTCACCACTGCTTTCGCCTGGTCCTCCAGCGCGACGATTTGCGCCCAATCGGCTTTCTGATCGCCAGTGAAGACGATTTTGCCATCACCAGGGCCGATTGGAGCGCCACCGCCGGGGCTGCCCTGAGAGCACGCGAGTAGGGCGAGCGAGATAGCAAAAAGAGTGGAAATACTTCGAGTTAGCACGGTCTTCTCCGGCGTTAGTTAATCCGCCCATTCGGCAGAAAGCCGGCCAGCAATCATCGGTTTTCGGCGATAGGCCGCGCGGCGCGCTATCTGCTATTTTTGGATGTCGAGGTAATTCCGCCCGTCGGAGAACAATGGCAACCAGAACGCTTCCGGATCGCAAATCATCCTCAGGACCAGCCGCGAGACTCTCTTCGGAGCAGCTCGTGGCGGCCTACAGGAACATGTTTCTCTCCCGACGCATCGACGACAAAGAAGTTCAGCTGAAGCGTCAGAACAAGATCTTTTTCCAGATCTCGGGAGCTGGGCACGAAGCGATTCTGACGGCCGCGGGAATGATCCTGAAGCCCGCCTACGACTGGTTCTACACCTACTATCGCGATCGCGCGCTCTGCCTCGAGCTGGGTGTGACGCCGGCGGAGATGCTGTACGAGGCTGTGGGCGCGGCGATAGACCCTGCGTCAGGCGGCCGTCAGATGCCGAGCCATTGGGGACACAAAGCGTACAATCTCGTGTCGGCTTCGTCACCGACCGGCACCCAATTCCTTCAGGGCGTCGGTGCCGCGGAAGCGTCGTTGCGCGCCAAGCTGCTCAACATCTCCGACGGCTTTCAGAAGGACGAGGTAGTCTTGGTAACGACCGGTGACGGCACCACCAGCGAGGGAGAGTTCTGGGAATCCCTCAATACCGCGTCGAACCTCAAGCTGCCCGTCGTCTATCTGGTCGAGGACAACGGCTACGCGATCTCGGTTCCGGTGGAGGTCAACACTGCCGGTGGCAGCATCTCCAGGCTCGTGCGCTCGTTCCCCAACTTCTTCATCGAGGAAGTGGATGGGTGCGACCTGCTGGCGAGCTACGACGCGATGCAGCGCGCCGTCGAATACGCGAGACAACGGAAGGGACCGGCGCTCGTCCACGCGCAGGTGATCCGCCCTTATTCGCATTCACTGTCGGACGACGAGACGATGTACCGTCCGGCGCCCGAGCGCGAAGCCGACGCGGCGCGCGATCCGGTAACGACGTTTCCGAAATGGCTCGTCAGCGAAGGCCACGCGACGGAAGACGAGATCAAGAAGATCCAGGAAGAGGTCGACGAGATCGTCCTCGCTGCTACAGACGACGCGCTGGCGCAGCCGCAGCCCGGACCGGAAACCATCTATTACGGCGTTTACTCGCCCGATGTCGATCCCACGAGTGAGCAATTCGACACGGAAGACGATCCTCAGTTCTCGGGCGAGCCGACGACGATGGTCGATTTGCTCAACGCCTGCATGAAGGACGAGATGCGGCGGGATCAGAAGATTCTCGTCTTCGGCCAGGACGTCGCTGACGTGTCACGCGAGGAGCACCTCGGCAAAGTCAAAGGCAAAGGCGGCGTCTTCAAGGTGACGTGGGGATTGCAGAAGGAGTTCGGCGGAGCGCGGGTCTACAACTCGCCGCTCGCGGAAGCGAACATCGTGGGCCGCGCGATCGGTCTTGCCACGCGTGGGTTCAAGCCGGTCGTCGAGGTCCAGTTCTTCGATTACATCTGGCCGGCGTACATGCAGCTGCGTGACGAGCTGGCGACGATGCGCTGGCGGTCGAACAACAACTTCGCCTCTCCCGTCGTCGTGAGGACGACCTACGGCGGCTACATTCGCGGCGCGATTTACCATTCGCAGACCGGCGCATCCATCTTCACGCATTGCCCCGGATTGCGTGTCGTCTGCCCGGCGACGGCACTGGACGCGAATGGGTTGTTGCGCACCGCGATCAGGTGCGAGGATCCCGTGCTTTTCCTCGAACACAAGCACCTCTACCGGCAGACGTACAACAAGTCGCCGTATCCCGGTCCGAACTTCATGATCCCGTTCGGCAAGGCCAAGGTCGTGCGCGAAGGGAGCGACCTGACCGTCGTGACGTACGGAGCGACCGTTCAGCGCGCGATCACCGCCGCTAACGCGGTCGCTGACAACGGGATATCCGTCGAGATCATCGACCTGCGGACGCTGAGCCCCTGGGACCGAGAAGCGGTGTTCGAATCGGTGAAGAAGAATTCGCGCGTCATAGTCGCCTACGAGGATTCACTCTCGTGGGGCTACGGCGCCGAGATCGCCGCTGCGATCGCCGACGAATGCTTCGCGTGGCTCGATGCGCCTGTGAAGCGCGTGGCATCGACGGACACTTTTGTCGGATACGCTCCGCAGCTGGAGGACGCGATCCTGCCCCAGGTCGACGACTTCAAGCGGGCTTACGAAGAAATCGTGAAGTTCTGACAGAGCGATGAGCGAAAACAAAAAAGGTGGCTCGGGTGAGCCACCTTTTTTCGTTCCGCGAAATGGACTACTTCGGAGGAATTGAGCCGCTGGACGATCCGCCCATTCCCGGGAGCTGCGCCGCGGTGTAGGTGGCGGGAATCTCGAACGCTTTCGGATCGGGATCTACCCACTTGATGCCGGTAACCTCTGCCGCGCTGTTGGTGACCCGCGTCGTTCCCTGTGACACGATCATCGCGGAGCTCAACGCGCGCAGCGGCACTCCTTTCGGAAGTTTTTGCTGGACGGCTTTCATCTTGTCGGCGAACTCCTTGTTCGTGCTGCCGAACATGTTCGCCATGTCGCCACCGCTGAGGCTGGCGAACGGGTTGAGCTTGCCCTTGATGTCGGTGGCGTAGTAGGTGTCTGTCGTGCTCGCGATCTTGACCGTTTGCTCCTGACCCATCGCGCTGATCGTCATCGTCATTCCCGTCGCGACCCGGTAGTGCAGGGTTGGGTGTCCCAGGATCGCCGGACCGGCGCCGAGACTGTCGACCTTGGCGGTGGTCCCGGTGAAATCCATCTTCATGCCACCCATCTGCTGAGCCTGTGCGATCATCTCGGCCGGGCGGACACGCAGATACTTGCTGTTCTTGGAGTCCATGTAGGTGATGGTCTTGCCGCTGTCCGTCACGATCATGGTCACCGTGCTATCGGAAGAGAGCGGGCTTACGTGGGCGCCCTGGCCTTTCATTGTTACGTCGAGGCGCATCTTGTCCGCTGTACCCACGGCGTGTCCCGTGATGACGCCGCTGTCAGGCGCCCCCTGCACCGCAACCGTCGTGCGAAAGTCGAGCGCCAGGTTCTTCCCGGTATCCTGCGCGTGGGCGTATGCGATTGGAGCGAGGACGAGCGCCGACGCGCACGCCAGACGTAGAAACAATCTCATGCTGAATCCCTGATGTGTATGGAGAGGAAGGCGAATACGAGAAAGGACGGAGTTCCCGCATGATGGGTAACCCCGCAGCTGGGCTTTAGTGCCCCGGCCGCGGCCACCTGAGCGAGGCGAGGATCGATGCTCCGAGGACGGCGCCGACCACACCGAGGGCTCCGAGGATCGGAATATGGACGAAGTGCTCGAGCAACATCTTCCCGCCGATGAAGATGAGAACCAGCGACAGTCCAAGCTTCAGGTACACGAACTTGTCCACCACGCTCGCGAGCAGAAAGTAGAGCTGGCGCAGGCCAAGCACGGCGCAGATGTTCGAGGTATAGACGATGAAGGGGTCGCGCGTCACCGCAAAGATGGCGGGGATGGAATCGGTGGCGAAGATGATGTCGGTCGTGTCGACGAGGACCAGGACGATGAAGAGGGGCGTCGCGGCGTAACGCAGCTTTCCCGTTGCGTCCGGCTCGCGGACGAAGAACTTGTCCCCGCTGTATTCGGCCGTCACGGGAATCAGCCGGCGGGAGAGCCGAAGAACCGGATCGCGCTCCGGGTTGTAAGCGGTTTCGTCCTTTTGCAACGCCATCCTGATGCCGGTGAACACCAGGAAGGCTCCGAAGAAATAGAGCGTCCAGGAAAACCGCGTGACGAGCGCCGAGCCTGCCACGATCATCACTCCACGCAAAATGAGCGCGCCGATGATTCCCCAGAAGAGCACGCGGTGCTGATACTTCTCCGGGACGTTGAAGTAGGAGAAGATGAGCACGAACACGAAGATATTGTCGACGGAAAGCGCGTACTCGATCAGGTAGCCGGTGAGGAACTCGAGCCCGGATTCCTCGCCCATCGTCTTGTAGATGGCAAACGCAAAACAGAGCGAAAGCGCGACCCACACCGCGCTCCAGGTCGCGGCTTCCTTGAGCGAGACCTTCACGGCCCTCCGGTGGAGAACCCCGAGGTCCAGCGCGAGAATGGCGAGGACTACAACGTTGAATCCGACCCAGCCCCAGAGGCTATTCATAGCCGGGGCTCGTGGGAGTCTCGATGGCCAACCTAGCGACGCTCGATCGCGTCGCGAACGTCAAGCAGTATCTCGAAGTAGAGCTGCTCTCTTCGGTACGCAAAATCGAGCGTAGCCATCTGCGTCTGATCGCCGGTTGCCTTCGCGCGCTCGAATGCTTCGCGGTACATCTCGTCGAGGTTCTCTAATATTGTCGTGCGCGTGCGTGACATGGAGTGGCTCTCCGGGCCGTGGCTGCCGCTACCCTCGAGAGAGCTGAGTCCGGCGATGCGCTCGAGCGCTGTCTCCGGATCTTCGTTCTCGAAGATCAGTTTCTTCGCAGCCCCAAGCGCGAGTCTGCGTGGATTGAATGGTGTTGGTGTCACTGCGATTATGCTGGTTGAGCTGAAAGTTACAGCAGGGGCCTGAGTGAGCGCTAACCCTCGCTTGTGCCTGATGCCACGATGGAAAACGGGGCGGAAAGAGTTTGCCTTCCGCCCCGCAACTCAGTCGATCGTAGAAACTACCTGTTGCTGCTGCCGCTACCCGACCCGCTTCCGCCGGTTCCACTGCCGCCTACGCTTCCGCCGATTCCAGGAGATCCACCACTGCTGCTTCTGTCTCCCTTGTCGCCCTGACCCGGCTTCGACTCGGTTTTTGCATCTCGTTTTTGGTCCTGACTCAACGAGCGGCCGACATCGTCGGATTCCTTGAATTTCCCTTCGTCATCGCGACGAACGTACCGTTTGTCACCCTCGTTTGGTTCTATGAGTTCCCTTTCATCCGCCATGGAAGTCTCCATCGATTGGGAGGGACATAAACGCATGACGCATGCCCCCGCGCCGTGCTAAAGCCGGTGAAAAACAGCCTCATCCACAGGCTTTCCACCCTTGAGGTGTTCGACGACGATTCGCTCGAGTAGCGCGGGTGTGACCTCCGAATACCAAATTCCATCCGGATACACGACGATGATCGGCCCGTTGCTGCATACTCCGAGGCACGGGGTCTCTCCGCGCTTCACGCGTCGCGGGCCGAACAGCAGATCCTCTCTTTGCAGAAGCTCGGCGAGCAGCGAATAGAGTTGGCGTCCGCGACGGTCGGGAGAGCAGAAATCGCCCGTGCACACCAGCACGTGACGGGAATATTGCTCCATCTGCGGCTGCTTCCTTTCACTCATTCAGCAAAGATACACGTGCATACCCGCTCATCTACTTGCACCGCCCTCGGTTCCAACTGATTATGCTAGAAGGTCTCCTTTTTCAGGAGCGAACATGGGGGCGACAATCACACCAAACGAATCTGCCATCGATCCCGGCATCGCTGGCAAAGGCTACGTGCACCCTGAAGTTCTCGTAAGCACGGACTGGCTCGCCGAGCATCTCGACGATCCAAAGATCAGGATAATCGAGAGCGACGAAGACGTCTTGCTCTACGACACCGGACATATTCCGGGAGCGCAGAAGGTGGACTGGCATCAGGACCTGAATGATCCGGTGCTGCGCGATTACGTCTCGTCGGAGCAATTCCAGGAGCTTCTACGCGAGAAAGGGATCGACGAGAACACCACCGTCGTTTTCTATGGCGACAAGAACAACTGGTGGGCGGCGTACGCGTTCTGGGTGTTCCAGCTATTCGGATTCACCAACGCGAAGCTGCTGGACGGCGGTCGTATCAAGTGGGAGCAGGAGCACCGTCCCTTCAACACCGACGTTCCGCGCCACAAGAAAACCAGCTACAAGGCCCCAAATCGGTCCGACGAAAAGATCCGCGCCTTCTTCAAGGAAGTGCGCGAGCACTCGGAGAAAGGAAAGCCCCTGATCGATGTGCGGTCGCCCGAGGAATACACCGGGCAGCGCACACACATGCCGGACTACCCGCAGGAGGGAACGCTTCGTGGCGGCCACATCAAGGGAGCGCGCAGCGTTCCGTGGGCGCGCGCCGCAAATCCGGATGGAAGCTTCAAGGATGCGACCTCGCTGCGAGCCATCTACGAGCAGGAGAAGGGTCTCAAGAAGAGTGACGACATCGTGGCCTACTGTCGCATTGGAGAAAGGTCTTCCCACACCTGGTTCGTGCTCACCTATCTACTCGGCTACGATCGCGTCAGAAACTATGATGGCAGCTGGACGGAGTGGGGGAACGCGGTTCGCGCGCCAATCGAAAAGGGCCCAGAGAAGTGACGGCACCAGCTCCGAAGAAAACAACGGCAAAACCGTCGCGGATACACGTCGAATGGGCGGGCGCGCACCGCTTCGATGCGGGACGTCCAAATGGACCGACGGCCCGCATCGACGGTGAAGGGGAAACGGGTCAAAGTCCGCCGGAAACGCTTCTCACAGCGCTCGCGACCTGTGTGTCGTATGACGTTATCGACATCCTGGCGAAACAGCGTACGCCCATCGAGTCGCTAGCGATCGATGTCGTTGGTGAGAGAGTCGATACGATCCCGCGCCGCTACAAGCACGTCACACTCAACTTCACAATCGCTGGCAAAGGGATAGAAAAGGATCAGGCGCTGCGCGCGATAGAGCTGTCGGCGACGAAGTACTGCTCAGTCCGCGACTCGCTTCGAAGTGACATAGCGGTGGATTGGACGGTGGAGCTCGAAGAGGAATCCACCGGGGCTCATTAGCTGTCGACTACGCTACTGCCAGCTCGCATCCCGTTCAGTTGCAGTTCACCGGCGCTTCTTGGGCTTAGACGCCGCGGAGTACGGAGCCCACTTCCTCTCCGAGTCCTCGATCTCTTCCCGCAGCTTTAGATAGCTGTCGTAGCGCTCGGCGCTGATGGATCCGCTTTCTACCGCGCGCCGCACTCCACAGCCGGGCTCGACCCGGTGGGTGCAGTTGCCGAACTTGCATTCCGTGATGTGCGGACGAAACTCGCGAAAGCATTCGTCGAGGTGTTCGGATGCGAGGCCCCACATCCCAACCTCGCGCAGTCCGGCGGTATCCACGACGTAGCCCGCATCGGGCAACGGATGCAGCAGCGCGCCGACGGTAGTGTGCCGGCCTTTGTTCACCGACTCGCTGATCTCGCCAACCCGCAGATCGAGTCCCGGGTACATGGCGTTCATCAACGAAGATTTTCCTACGCCGGACGGGCCTGTCAGCACTGATGTCTTTCCAGCGAGGACATCGTGCAGCTCCTCCAGCCCGACGCGCTGCTTCACGCTCGTGAGGTGAACTGGATATCCGGCCGCGACGTAATCGGCAAACGCGCGCTCGGTTTCGTCTCTGTCCACGAGCTCGATCTTGTTGATGACGATCCGCGACTGCAGGGAATTCCCTTCCGCAATCACCAGAAATCGGTCGAGCATTCTGCGGTGCGGCTCCGGCTTTGCGGCCGAGAAGACGACGACGACCTGATCGACGTTGGCGGCGACAATGCGCTCGCCCTGTCCAGATCCTGGTTCGCGCCTCGCGAGCTTCGAATGGCGCGGCAAAATCTCGGCGATGGTCCAATCGACGCCGCGTTCATCTATCTCGAGCACAACTCGGTCGCCGACCGCGAGCTTCCTGCTTTCTCCGCGCTCCTGCTTGAGTCTCCCCCGCAATGATGCTTCGTGCGTCTCACCGGAGTCGGCGCGAACGTGCCATACGCCTCCCGTTCCCTTCAACACGACGCCTTCGTTGCGGGTCAAGTGCTGCCCTCCTGGCGCATCGCATCCCACCAGGGTAGCAGCTCGTCTCGTCTGGCCTTGATCAGCAGATCGAGGCGCACCTTCACGTCGTTGAGGAGGAGCGCGCCGACGGTTTTGCGTGCTTCGTCTTCGGTGGTGGCGAACGCGAGGAAATCCGTTTCCAGGTGCCCGCTCGCGACCGGATCGCCCTCGCGCCAACGCACGAACAGGAGATACGCGCCGAATGGCCGGTCCTTCACATCGCTGACGTCGGTGACGATCTCGACGCTGTAGGATGCGCCATCGCTGCCTTCGAAAGCGGCGGGCCGATCGTGCACGGCCATGTAGCCTCCGATCGTATTCGGGTCGCCCTTGGAATGGTCAGCGGGGAGAAATCGTCCCATGGTTGTTACCGGCGCCGGCCGACCATCTCCTTGAAGACACTCCCGGTGAGGAATGCCACGTTGGCGGGGCGTTCCGCGAGCCGGCGCATCAGATACGGATACCACTGCGTTCCGAACGGAACATAGACCCGCATGCGATAGCCTTCGCGCACGAGCTGGTCCTGAAGATCGCGCCGCACGCCGTAGAGCATTTGAAACTCGAAACGGCTCGTGGCGATCTGATTCTCCTTCGCAAAGCGCTTCGCTTCCTTGATGATCGCCTCATCGTGCGTGGCGATGCCTGGATAGTTCCCTTTCAGCATCAGGTCGTGCATGGCGCGAACGTAATTGCCATCGACGTCTTTCTTGTTCGGATACGCTACCGTCTCGGGCTCCTTGTAAGCGCCCTTGCACAGTCGCACGCGCGCCTTGAGAAGATTGGCCCGCTCCACGTCGGCGACGGTCCGGTACAAGTAGCTCTGGAGGACAATTCCAACGTTCTCCCGATACGCTGGATAGAGACGGTGCTCGAACAAGTCGAGCGTGCGCTGCGTGTACTCGCTCGATTCCATGTCGATGCGCACGAAGGTCTGATAATCGCGCGCGCGCTGGAGGATCTTGTGCATGATCGCGACGCAGAGATCCTCCGAGATGTCGAGTCCCATGGCGGTCAGCTTGACCGAGACGTTGGCATCGGCTTTCCGCTCGTGGATCCGGTCCAGCATGGTCACGTAGCCTTCGCCGGATGCTCGCGCCTCTTCTTCGTTGTGGACGCTCTCTCCGAGGAGATCGAGCGAGGCCGTAATCCCGCGGGCGTTCAACCGCGCGACAGCGGCGAGAGCGGTGTCGAGCGTCTCGCCGGCGACAAACCGGTTGGCCATTGTCTTCGCGAGCTTGTTGTTCCGAACGAAGCGGAATATCTGCTGCTGTCCCGAGAGATAGAGTAGTGCGCTACGAAGCATTAATCCTGAAGTTGCGGTAGAGTAGAGGACGATGAGCGGCGGGCCGGCGCGCCGCGACTCCGGCGCGAGAGATCGAAGATTCTTTTCACGGGAAAGCGTCCGCCCTTTTGAAGCTCTTTGTCGAAGAAATTCCACGTGGTAGCGCCATCGTCGCTCTCCGGCTCCAGGAGATAGACGATCAGCGCACCCCGTGCTTGCGCGGTCGACACAATAAAGGATTTGGGAGGCAGCGTCTGCAGCCCCCGCTCCCAATGCCCCTTGAGCCGCACTTCGTGGTGGCCTTGGAACGGCCGCTGCGCCGTGATGATGCTGTCGATCACGAAGGACTCACCCCGTGCTCTCCAAAGCGTGTCGGAGCGATCGACACGGATTCCATGCAGGCGAAGCAGTGTCACTACCGCGGTGTCTTCCGGTGCGAGCACATACGCCGCCGGAGGCGTTCGATCGAGCGTCGACGTAAAACGGTCGTAGACAGGCATCCGGATTGTTTTGTACCTCCCGGTCCTGCGCTCGCCGCGGGGGACGCCGGGCTGAGTGAGCGCCGAGTCTCCAGTCTTCTCCATGTCTTCCTTGATCACGTCCAGCATGCGCGGTGTTGCAACGACCTCGGAACGAACCGCGACGAGCTGTAGTGAGTCGGGCGAGCGCCCCCACGCAAGCGGCTGACTGTCTGCACGCGCAGTCAGCGACCTGATCCCCGCGCTCTTCTCGCCTACCAGCGAAAGGATCTCCTTCACGAAAGCGTAAGTCGAACCAATCCGTCGCTCGAGCGGATCATGCGAATACGCTTCGCTGAGGATCCCAATACGGCCGCGAACACCATAGTAGTTCGTTCCGAACCGCGGGCGCGAATCGTAGGTCTCCCAGCCCTCGGCCACCGTGGTATCCGCCACGAGACCACGCCCATCGCTGACGAAGTTGCCGTAGTCGAATACTTCGAAGCCGTCACGGACGCGCATCCTCTCGCGCAGAACCGGCAGGAGCGAGTCGCGCGCGTAAACCCCTCCGAATACCGCGGCTGGGCTCAGCGATGGCGAATACGTCAGCGCGTACCCGTGAAAGCTCCCGTCGGTCGTGTGCAGATCGACGAACACATCCGGGTCCCATGCATTGAACATCGCCAGTGAGGCTCGCGTCTCCGGCGCCTCGGCCTTCACATAATCGCGATTCAGATCGAGGTTCTGGGCGTTGGGCCGAATGCCGACCATCTCCGGCCCGTTCTGCTCGGTGCGATTGACCGATTGCGGGGCGAACCGCTCGTTGCCGTCGGCGTTGTAGATGGGCACTGCGATGAGAACGATGGAGTCGAGCGCGTTCGGCGCGGGCGCGAAAACGAGATCGCGCAGCAGCGCGAGCAGCGCGTCTTTGCCCTCGATTTCTCCAGCGTGGATGTTCCCCTGCACGTACACGATGGGACGGCCCAGCCGCTTCGCTTCCGATGGTGTCGAGACGAGCGGTCGTGAGGCGATCACGTACGGGATTTCGCGCCCTTCATTGGTCTTGCCGATCGATCCGAAAGTCAGCGGCGCCCGTAGTGAGCGAAGTGAGTCGAGGAATTTGCGCACGTCGCTATAGTGCGAGGTTTCCCTATAGTTGGTCAGCTCCGGACGGGTGCGGGGAAAAGCAGCAGGCTTTGGCGGCCCCGGTGGAACAGTCGCCGCGCACGCCGAGACGACGAACACCGCTGCAGCTGCGAAAAGATAGGAAGGCGCTCGTGTTGGCACTTCGTTGATCACCCGTGCTCGTCCGGATAGAAGTGCTGATTGCGGCGAGCCATCTCGAGCAGCATCTCCGCGGGCTCGAACCTTCCAGGAAAGCGCGCGTTGAGATCTTCCAGGCGCTGCACGACGATTTTCACGCCAAGCGAATCCATGTAGCGGAAAGGTCCACCGCGAAAAGGCGGGAAGCCGATCCCGAATACCGCTCCGACATCGCCGTCGCGCGGCGACCGGATGATTCCATCGTTGAGACACCGTGCTGCTTCGTTGAGCATTGCCAACACGGTCCGTTGCTGGATCTGAACTGAGGGCATTTCGGGCCACGCCGCCGGCTCGGAGGATTGAGGCCCGATGGACTTGTTCACGGGAATGCTCCCCGGCGCCAGAAACACTGCGTACACCGAAGGATCGACTTCTCCCTTCTTCCCTTCCTTGTCGTAGCTGTAGAAGCCCTTCCTGGACTTCCGTCCGTAACGTCCGGCAGCGACGACAGCCTGAATCGAATTGGCGGGGCGCATGCGGTCCGGAAAGGCGTCCGCCATGATCTTCCCGGCTTTGGTAGCGACGTCGAGACCTACCTCATCGATGAGCGTGATTGGCCCGACCGGAAATCCGAAGTCGACGAGCGCCTTGTCGACGATGTCTACCGCCACGCCCTGATCGAGAAGAATCGCCGCTTCGTTGATGTAAGGAGAAAGAATGCGATTGACGTAGAAGCCAGGTCCGTCGTTCACGACGATGACGGTTTTCCCGAGCTTCTTGCCGTACGCGACCGTCGTCGCCGTCACCTGCGGATGCGTGTTCGGAGTCGGAATCACCTCGAGCAGCGGCATCTTGTGGACCGGCGAGAAGAAGTGCATCCCGAGCACGCGTTCCGGGCGGGTAGACGCCTGCGCGATGAGCGAAATCGGAATCGTCGACGTGTTGGAGGCGAAGATCGCGCTCGGATGGATCGCCGCTTCCGTCTCCCGCAACACCTGGTGCTTGACGGCAAGATCCTCGAACACTGCTTCGATGACGAGATCGACGTTGCCGAAACCGGAGTAATCGACCGTACCACCAAGCAGCGCCATATAGTCGCTGTACTGGATTCTGGTGATCTGCTTTCTGGTCAATCTCTCTTTCAATACATCACGCACAGCCGCGTATCCTTTCGCGACGCGGCCGTGATCGGCGTCCTTGAGTCGAACGAGGCTTCCGTGTTGAATCGCGATCGACGCGATGCCTGCTCCCATGAATCCGGCCCCGATTATCGCGATCTTGTCGACCGGCAGCGGCTCGAATGACGACACCGGCGACTCCGGGTACTGCGCCGGATCTACTCCGGGATCCTTCTTCAGCTCATTCGTGGCGAAGAAAAGGAAGATCAACTGCTTCGACACATCGGTCATGGCCATCTCGCCAAACCGCCGCGATTCCTCGCGGTAACCGTACGCGATTCCCTTCTCGTATCCGGCGGCGATCACGTCGATCGCGGCGATGAGCGCGGGATAGTGTCCGCGTGATTTCGCGAGCGTCTGCTCGCGCGCCTTGCGCAGCACTATCGTCCTTCCGGCGGGGTTCGAGTCGAGCAGGAACCCCTTGACGCCTCCCTGGTGTCGCTCGCTCTTGCGTCTTCCCTCCGCGACTTCGTGGGCGCGTGTTATCGCGACGCTGCGAAGTATTGACGGATGCACCAGCTCATCGATCATCCCCAGCTGCAACGCTTTCTTCGCGCGCACGTTCTTTCCCGTGAGAATCAGGTCGAGCGCGTTGGTAAGTCCGATTTTGCGCGGAAGTCTTTGCGTGCCCCCAGCTCCCGGAATCAATCCGAGCTGGACCTCGGGAAGGCCGAGAATCGTTTTCGGATGATCGGTTGCAATGCGATAACGGCAAGCGAGCGCTGTCTCGAGTCCTCCTCCGAGGCACGCGCCATGGATCGCAGCGATGATCGGAATTCGAAGGCGCTCAACCGAATCGAGCAGCATCTGCCCATCGCGGCTCAACCTCTCGGCGTCCGTCGCGGTCTTGAGCTCCTGAAACTCCTCGATGTCCGCGCCGGCGATCCACACGTCCGGCTTCCCGCTGATCAGCACCGCCGCATGGACGGTGGTGTCCCGCTCCAGCGAGCTCACGAGCGACACAAATTCGTCTTTCACCGCGCGACTGAGCTTGTTGACCGATTCGTTGGGGAGATCGAACGTGACGATTGCAATGCCATCGGTCACTTCGACAGACAGAGCCGGCTTCCACCGCGTTCCGACCAATCCGCCGATGGTGACCTCCGGAGCGGAGCTCATCGAGTCCTCTCCACGACCATCGCGAAGCCCATCCCGCCAGCGGCGCACACGGTCATGAGGCCGAACTGCCCCCCGCGCCGGCGCAGCTCGTTGAGCAAAGTTGTCGTGATGCGAGCGCCCGTCGCACCGAACGGATGGCCGATGGCGATCGAGCCACCCATCACGTTGAGCTTTGCCCTGTCGACTTCGCCTACTGGCTGCGAGAAGCCGGCTCGCTCCGCCCACCACTTCGACTCGAAGCCCTTGAGGTTCGACAAGACCTGAGCGGCGAACGCCTCGTGCATTTCTACGAGGTCCATGTCCTTCAGCGTGAGCCCCGCCCGCTTCAGTGCTACTGGCGCGGCGAGAACCGGCGCCTGCAACAGCTGCTCTCCCGGATCGAGTGCCGCATACGCGTAAGACCTGATGATGCCCAACGGAGGATACCCAAGCGCTTTCGCCTTCTCCTCGCTCATCAGCAGGACACAAGCTCCGCCATCAGTGAGCGGCGAAGAATTTCCTGCCGTGACGGTGCCGTACTTTCTGTCGAACACCGGTCTGAGCGCGGCGAGCTGCTCGTAACTCGTGTCCTCGCGGATGCCGTTGTCCGACGTCAGCACACTTTCGAATTTCGGCGGCACGTACACGGGCATGATCTCGGCGGTGAGCCTTCCGTCAGCGGTACCCGCGGCGGCGAGACGATGCGAACGGAGCGCAAAATGATCCTGCTCCTCGCGTGCGATTGCGTTGAGCTTGGCCATCTTCTCGGCCGACTCGCCCATCGTCTCGCCCGTTGATGGCTCGGCGATCGCCGGCGTTACCGGCACCAGATCCTTCGGCCGGATTCGGGACAGAGCTCTCAGTCGCGCCGGCAGTGTTTTGGCCTTCGACGCGAGAACGAGCGCGTCCGCAAACCCCTGGGCGTGCAGGATCGGAATGTTCGACAGGGATTCAGATCCCCCCGCAATCGCGACGTCGAGGTGGCCAAGCGCGATCTGGTCGGCCGCATCGGTTATTGCCTGATTTGCTGATGCGCACGCGCGGCTCACGGTGTACGCCTGCACCCCCCTCGGGAACTGAGGAAGCAGCGAGACCTCGCGCGCGATGTTGGGCGAGATGACCGATGGGATCACCGTGCCGAACACCAACGACTGGACTTCCTTCCCGTCCAGGTTCGTTCGCTGCAGCAGCTCAGCAACGCAGAGCTTGCCGAGCTCGATCGCTGATATCGATCGGAACGCCGTTCCTGCCTTAGCGAACGGCGTTCGTACGCCCGCGACTATCGCGACGCGGCGTCCGTTCCCGAATGTTGCCATGCAGGGAACTTAGACGGGCGTCGTTTATCTATCTAGGACGTCTGTTTCTCCCGTGTGGCATGCTCCATCTCGAGCAGCCGCTTCTTGCGCTCGAGTCCCCAGCGATAACCCCCAGGCCCACCGTCCGTTCGTATTACGCGATGACACGGCACGATCACAGAGACGGGGTTGTTGGCGCACGCACTTGCAACCGCGCGCACGGCTTTCGGAGATCCGATCGCCTTGGCGATTTCGCTGTATGACCGGGTCTCGCCGAACGGAATCCTCTGCAGCTCTCGCCATACCTTCCAGCGAAACGCCGATGCCTCCACATCGAGCGGGATGTCGGCTCGCGCACGCTCGCCATCCACAGCGGAGACGACGTCCGCGACCCAGGCGCCGAGCGAGCTCGATGGAGTCGTGAGGCGCGCGCGCGTTGCGGCCGGATACTCGAGCTCGAGCGCGGTTTCCAGGGTCGCCGCATCGTCGCCCAGTGTCACCGCGCAAACGCCGCGATCCGTCGCCGCGACCAGCAGTGTGCCGAGCGATGTCTGCGCGATTACGTAATCGATGTGCGCTCCGGCGCCACCGCGGCGATACGTCGCCGGTGTCATGCCCAGCTTTGCGTCGGCGCCGCCATAAACTCCGCTGCTGGAGCCGTATCCCGCTCCGAATGTGGCGCGGCTCACAGTCTCGCCCCGTCTCAGCTCACCCTTCAGGCGTTCTCTCTTGCGCGCGCGGATGTACTGCGCGGGCGTGAGTCCAAGCTGTGCTTTGAATTTGCGCTGCAAATGATACGGGCTCATTCCCGATTGTTCGCCGAGCAGCTCGAGAGTGATGCGCGCGTCGCTGAAATCGTGAACGTGGCGGTCGATGTAATCGCGCGCCCGATCTACCGCCTGGTCGCCAGACGCTGGGTCTCGATTCGGCGTGCACCGCTGACAGGCGCGGAATCCCGCGCGCTCGGCGGCTTCGGCAGTAGAGAAGAAGCTGACGTTGCCGCGTTTGGGCCGGCGTGAAGGACACGACGGACGGCAATAAATGCCAGTCGTCCTGACCCCGTAGAGAAACCGGTTATCGGCAGCCGGATCTCTGTGGAGAACGGACTCCCAGGCGATTGCGTCATTCATGGGACGTTCCTCCGTTCGATGATCTGGTCTCATCGGTTGCTTCTTCATCATTAATCCTTTCGATACAAAAATCATAACAGCCGGCGTCAGTGTCACGCACGTGGATATATGCCACATCGCGATCCTGGAGCAGCCGCTGCAGCTCGGGCTCGACGACACCGTTGGAAACATAGCTCTGTGAAACCAGTCGCCGGCCACGCGCATATCCGTTGAGCGTGAGGCGGTGGGAAAGCATGTCCACCGGAAAGCCCCCGTCCTCCGGGTAGCGCTCGCAATCGTGCTCGTGGATGAAAACGGGACCGGGTAGAGGAAGTGGTTCCTTCCCGTAAAAAGAATCGTACGTGAACAGTATCCGGCGTTCTTCACCGACGCTAAAGGTTCTCAGGCATTGGCGACACGGTCCATAACCGGTGGCCACTTCCGCATGGGCGGGATGCCCGTAGCCAGGGGACCGACGGGTCTTGCGAACAGCGTCTGCCGTTCGATCTCCAACGGCCACTACACGATATGATTGCATGATCTCCTCACGATAAAACTGTCTGGGGCGTTGCTCGTGACCGAATGATGCTGGGGCACGGGGAGCCCCGATATCCGAATCTTGCGGTCAAATTCCTTATACTTTGCCTGATTCCGAAGCGTCCACGACGACAAGAGAATGACTGCACTCTCCGGAGACAGATTCGACCTGCTGGTAATCGGCGGCGGGATTACCGGCTGCGGCGTGGCGCGTGATGCCGCCATGCGCGGGCTAAAGGTCGCTCTCGTAGAGCGCGACGATTTCGCGAGCGGGACCTCGGGCCGTTCCTCGCGACTCGTTCACGGCGGGATCCGATATCTCGAGCACGGGCAGCTCCACCTCGTCTACGAGTCCATACGAGAGCGCCAGACGCTGCTCCGAATCGCGCCGCACCTGGTCAAGCCGCTCGCTTTTACCTGGCCCGTCTATCGCGGCGCCCGCGTCGGCAAGATGCGGCTCAGCGCGGGCCTCGTTGCCTACTACGTTCTGGCCGGCGGACGCTCGCGCCTGCACTCGATCCTCAACGTCCGCGAGACTCTGGACAGAGAGCCGTCCCTCGAAGGTACGGGCCTTACTGGGGGAGCGGTCTACTACGACGCGTCCACCGATGACGCGCGACTCACGGTCGCCAACGCCGTCGCCGCGCAGCAGAACGGCGCCACCGTGGTGAGTCACACGCGAGTAACGGAGATTCTACGGGACCACGGAAAAGCGGTGGGGGCGGTGGTGAAGTCTCAGTTCTCGGATAAGAAAGATGAAGTAAGGGCGCGTGTGATCGTCAACGCTACCGGCGTCTGGACAAACGAGTTCACCACCGACGAGCGCGCGCGCCGCCACCGTGGCAGCAAAGGAGTTCACATCAGTGTTCCGCGAGAGCGCGTTGGCAACCGTGACGCAATCACTCTCATTTCGCCGATCGATGGGCGAGTCATGTTCTGCCTGCCCGCTGGAACTCAGGCAATCATCGGCACGACCGATACGTGGACCGAGGAATCGCCGGAAACCGTGCACGCGTCGTCGTCCGACGTGGACTACCTCCTCCGCTCCGCCAACGCCTATTTTCCGCGCGCTCAGTTGAAGAGTGGCGATGTGGTGAGCGCGTGGGCAGGGATCCGGCCGCTAGCGAGCGGGACCGCGTCCAACCCAAGCGCTGTGTCGCGTGAGCACAGCATCGTGACCGACAGCTCGGGCGTCATCAACGTCACCGGCGGAAAGCTCACGACCTACCGCTCGATGGCGGCGGAGATCGTTGACAGCGTGCAACATTCTCTGGGAGAGGACCGTGATCGAGCACCGACAGATTCAGTGGAGCTTCCGGGTGCCGATCGGGCCAGCGAAATCGCACGGCTACAGCGAGAGGATGCTAAGCTTTCCGCGCTTTTGGTGACAGGTCTTCCGTACACGGGAGCGCACCTGGTGTATGGTGTGACGAAGGAAATGGCGCAGGATCTCTCGGATCTGCTTATCCGTCGCGTGCACCTCGCCTTCGAGACGGCGGATCACGGCGCGAGCGTCGCCGCACGGGCTGCCGAGATCGTCGCGCCGTTACTGGGGTGGGACGATCAAACGAAAAGCGCCCGAGTCCGCGAGTTCAATCGGGACGTCGAGCGCATGTTCGCGATCAGCTGACCGTCGACCTACTGGACTACGATGGTCCCGGTCATCGTTGGGTGCACGAGACAGTGGTAGTTATAGGTCCCGGCGACATCGAACAGCTTGCTGTACGTGCCTTCAGTCTGCGTCGCCGAACCCGTACCGTCATCCCACGTCACGCTGTGCTGATAGCAGGTCTGTACCGAGTAACCGTCTCCGGTGCAGGTGTTCCACGCCCACTGAACAGTGGTGCCGGCCGCAATGGACTTGTTCTGCGGGCTGAAAACATCGTTCGTGACTGAAACTCCGCCGGCAGGGGGAGGTGTATTTATGCCGTTCTGGGTACCGGTGGACGAACTGCCTCCGCAGCCAGCGGCCGAAATCAACGCGATGGCGATCCAAACATTTCTTGTCATTGTAGCGCTCCCTCAGTGAGCGGGGTGTCTCCACACTGTATTAGGGCGCACCAGGTTGAATGCTTCCTGCGCGGGCGAACGACTTGTAACGAGCGGCGAATTGCTCTTTGCGGAGCGTCGCGTCTGGCCGGAAAACTCAGGCCGCGTCGTGAATCGTTCTGAGCTCGACGATCTTGAGCTTGCGGGTCATGGCGGGAAGCTTGAGCACGACCGAGTCGCCAACGCTCCTTCCAACCAGCGTCTTTCCGATGGGCGACGACATGCTCACGTGGCCTTCCTCGAACTCCACGGAGTCGCCGAAGACCAGGCTATAGGTCTCGCGCTCGCCCGTCTTCTCATCCTGTACGACCACGTGCGAGCCAAGGCCGACTTTGTCGGCGGGAATCTGGGTGACGTCTATCGAAGAAAGCTTGCTGAGCCGCTCGCGCAGCTGACCCAGGCGAGCACGCACGAACTGTTGACGTTCGAGCGCAGCCTTGTACTCACTGTTCTCGCGAAGGTCGCCCATCTCCACCGCGCGCCGAATTTCCTGCGGCAGAACGATGTTCAGCTCGTGCTGAAGCTTCTCGACTTCTTCGCCCAGTTTTATCTTGAGACCTTCTATCATGCGACTGACGCCCTTGCAGATGGGTACCGCGGGCGCCCCTGGCGCCTGAAAATCGAACGCCCGGCCGTAGACCGGCCGGGCGCCGCACTTTCAAGGTAGGCAGGACCGCGCGGGGAGGCAATCACCTAGCCCGGCTACTTCGGATTCGTGCGGATTAACGCGGATCGATCCGCAGGCTAACGATGTTGCGGAAGCTTTGAATCGGTATGATCGATCGCCGGCGGCTCCGCGGACGACTTCTCGTATTCCTCTCTGAGCTTCGACATCATGGCCTCACGGCGGTCGAATAGTCGCTTGAGCGGACGAACCGCGTGGCGAGCAAAGGCATACGACGTCAGAAGCGGCAAAGCGACGGTGGAATCGAGATAGCACACTACGGCGTCCGGCAGCCGGTCGGGGTCGATCTTGCCCCAGCTTACAGCCTCTGCTGGAGTCGCTCCCGAGAGACCGCCCGTGTCCGGGCGCGCGTCGGTGATCTGGAGGAAGAAGTCGTGGCCTTTCTCGTCGATCCCCAGCACTTCCTGGATCTGCGGCTCGGTCTGCAGCATGAAGTTCTTGGGACTCCCTCCACCCAGAATCATCACACCGCTCTTTCCACCGCCGCGTTTGGCATCGAGAACGATCGATGCCGTCTCGTTCACGTCCTGGTTGGGATCGAGAACGAGCTTGTTCCCATCGAGCGCGAGCGCGGCGATGTTCATGCCGATCGAGCTGTCACCGGGTGACGAGGTGTAGATCGGAACCCCCGCCGCGTACGCCGCGGAGAGCAAGGATTTTTGTCCAATGCCGAGCGCCTTCTCCCGCTCCCGAACGTACTTGCCGCACAGGTTGTGGAACACCGCGCTCGACATCGGACGCTGGAATTCCTTGCCCGTAATGATCTTCCTGAAAAACGCGTCGGTCGACAACAGCACATCGTAATCGAAGAAGATGTCGTAGATGCGCACGACTCCCTCCTCGCGCAACACCACGTCCGACTCCTGCGCGTTGCCGCGATGCATCGCCAGTCCGAGACCGAAATGCGTGTCGTGGTAAAGATTCGCACCCGTCGAGATGATCCAATCGACGAACCCACCCTCGATGAGCGGAATCAGTGCCGACATCCCCAGCCCCGCTGGTGTCAGCGCGCCGGTGATCGACAGTCCGACAGTCACGTCGGGCTCCAACATCTTCTCGGTATAGAGCTGGCACGCTTCGCGTAGACGCGCCGCGTTGTAGGCGAGATAAGTCCCTTCGATCAGCTCGGCGACTGTCTCCTTGCCGTCGATGCGGCGCGGATCGATGCGCTGTCCCTTGAGAAACCGGCTAGCCTCGTGGGCCGTGTGCTTCACCCCACGCTTTTCGCGCTCTTCGGCGGCGAGCTTCTGCTGCGCCTTCGGGCCGGCGGCAGAGGCTTTTCCATGGCGCGACGATTTGAAGCCGCCGCGATCGCGTCCCTCTCCCGCACCGTTGCTTTTACTTTTTTTTGGCATCGCGGCTTCCTTCGACCGTGTCCTCTAGCTGCTCTCCAGCCGTCTTACCAAGCGACTTGTACGCCGAGATGATCGCCTGCACTGCCTCGCCTGGGTCGTCCGTCACGAGCATGAGATCGAGATCGCCCTCGGAGATCTTTCCTTCGCTCAGCACCCGCGCCTGCAGCCAGCGCAGCAACCCGGCCCAGTAGTAGCGACCGAAAAGAATTACGGGAAAGCGGTAGATCTTTCCCGTCTGAATCAGTGTCAGCGCCTCGAACAGCTCGTCGAGAGTTCCGAAGCCGCCCGGAAAAATAATGAATGCGACCGAGTACTTGATGAACATCGTCTTGCGGACGAAGAAGTACCGGAAGTTGACGAGCGTATCGACGTAGGGGTTGGCGCCCTGCTCGAAGGGAAGCTCGATGTTGCAACCGATCGAGCGACCGCCACCGAGTCGAGCGCCCTTGTTACCAGCCTCCATGATTCCCGGCCCGGCGCCGGTGATCACCGCAAATCCCGCCTCGGCTAGAAGGCGCGCTGTCTCCATCGCCGCCACGTAGTGCGGGTCATCCGGCCCGATCCGCGCGGAGCCGAAGATCGTTACCGCCTTGTCCACAGAGGCCAACGTATCGAATCCTTCGATGAACTCACCCATGATCCGCATCACGCGCCACGGATCAGTTCTCGTGAAGTCGATCCGCGGTCCAGGCTGTTGAAGGAGCTTCTCATCCTCCGTGACCGCGGCAACATCGCGAATGGAATCGTCGACGATGCGGTCGCCAGCTCTTCGTTTCGGGCTCTCCTGGGACGGGGGAGTTCTACCGGCCTTGAGGTGTCCTTCTTCTGTCCGCTGCTTCAATCCCTCCAGCGCTTGCTGCTCGGCCGAGGCCATTACTTGTGGATTGAGCTTCTTGCCACCGGCGGTGCGCGCGCGTGTGGAGCGTCGTGGGGCGACCTTCGCCGCCGTTGTTTTCGAGATAGATTTTCTGTTCTTCATGGGAAATTAAAGTTGCGCGCTTCTGCAGGAAGCCCGCCAGGTGATGGTGCGCAGGTCGTCGTGCTCATCGCCGATGGCGTGCGACCGGATGTGCTCGCCCGCGCCATCGCTCGAGGCGAGCTTCCCGCGCTCGCTGGTTTGCTCGAGGAAGGATCGCTCTCGACCGTCACATCGGCTTTCCCGTCCGTGACCGGACCCGCCTACGCTCCATTCATCATGGGAAGATACCCAGGCAGCATTGGGCTGCCCGGCCTGCGCTGGTACGATCGCTCGCGCAGAATCGCGAAGCTCACGGGGCATGCAAGAAGTTACGTCGGCCCCGAGATGCGCTTGATCGATCGAGACATCGACCGCGCATCGCCGACGATCTTCGAGCTCGCGAAACCAAGCCTCGGGGCGCTGAGCGTGATCTCCCGCGGACTTCGACGCAGCGAACGCATTGGCCAGAGTCCAGCCTTCGTTGCGCGCGCGGCCGCGACTCATTTTCGCGGCAACGTGCGAGGTTGGCTCGCGATCGACCGGCAAGTCGGAGAGGAAGTTGCGCGCCGTCTCCGCACTCGCCGGGTGCGCTACGCCTTCCTCGCGCTCACCGGTATCGACAAGACGTCACACGCCGCCGGTCAGGAGTCGCCAATCGTAAGCGACGCGATGCGAATCGTGAATGACACGGTCGCTCAGATCCGCCTCGACGCGGAGCGCGACGGCCGGTGGAAAAAAATGCACCTATGGGTCGGCAGCGATCACGGACATTCGTCCGTGCGAGAACACGAGGACCTGACGGCGGTTCTCACCGAATGGGGTTACAGCACGCTTGCGCATCCATGGGCGTTCAATAAGTCGGCGGACATCGCGGTGATGGTGAGTGGGAACGCGATGGCGCATCTATACCTCGACCTGGATCAGAAAACGAGACCTTGGTGGCCGGCCCTCGGCGAAAAGTGGAGCGAGCTCGTCGAGCGGCTGTCGTCCCGCGAGTCAGTCGACCTGTTGATTCTTCCCACCAGTCCTTCGTCGTGCGAGATACGGAGCGCCAGTCGAGGCTCGGCTAAACTGACGTGGAGCGAATCGAGATACGACTACACTCGGATGACGGGTGATCCGCTCGACATTGGAGAGCAGAAAACGCTCGATGACGCGCAAGCCTACGCCGCGACGATCGAGAGCGATTATCCCGATGCGCTGGTGCAGATCGCGCATCTCGTGGGTTCCGCGCGGAGCGGTGACATCATCCTCTCAGCCGCCAGAGACTGGGACTACCGCGCCAAGTACGAGCCGATACCGCACGTCTCTTCTCATGGCGCGCTGCACCGGGAGCACATGCTCGTACCGCTGCTCTTGAACCGCGCGCCCGTGCACACTCCTCGCCGCACGGTGGACGTGATGCCGAGTGCGCTGGCCGCGCTGGGCATCACTCCGCCTAAAACCCTGGATGGAGTTTCGTTCTTCTAGACCCGAGCGCTACTGGACGACGACGGTGCCCGTCATGCCGGGGGCGTGCTGCTGGCAGTGGAAAGGATAGGTACCTGGTGCCGAGAACTGACGTTGGTTCGTGCCGGATGTGTGTATCGCAATGTTGCCCGGATTCCCAGTGCCGACCGCCTTCGCAGTCGATGGATCGCTGAAGGTTACGTCGTGCACAATTCCGGAATCGTTGGTCCACGTCACCGGTGTGTTGACCGCAACGGTCACAGTCACAGGTTGCGTGCTCGATGTAGCCGTGAAGAAAATGCTGGAGCCCATGCAGAATGTGCCGGCGGGACAAGTGCCGCCGCCTCCGCCACCTCCTCCTCCTCCGCCTCCGCCTCCGCCTCCACCGGGTGCAGTAGAACCACCGCACGATGTCACAGCTACTATCAGAGTGAGCGTACCAAACAGACCAGAGATCTTCCGCATCCTACCTCCTCGTCGGGCGAAGCGAGCCTTCACGGTCCACGACCGCCAGCGTGGCCAGGAATGGACGCGAGGAGTGTAATAAGCGATCGGTACACGGCGGACGCAAAGATATGTCGGCAACGGTATGTCCTGCGCCTGCGGGCGACAGTTGTTCTCGGGTGAATGCCCGAATGGCCGACTTATTCCTTCACCGCGCAGGTGTAGAGCCGCCACTCCGAATCCGCGGCAGCAACCGCGGCGATGTACCCGGGCCGTGGTGCAAAGAGCTTATGGGTGAGGCTCTCGTGCGCCTTGCTTACCTCGGAACCTGACCAGACCCCCTTTCCTTCCGCCTTAAGGCGCGCTTCGCGCACGACCCACGACCG